>Ga0209358_10000145_pt1 | contig 64592 bp, 51 predicted proteins | sample LauGreFa1BDMLBSN_2_FD_187574 | JGI IMG/M metagenome (GOLD analysis project Ga0209358, IMG submission 187574) | Freshwater lake microbial communities from Lake Michigan, USA - Fa13.BD.MLB.SN (SPAdes) (version 2) | ecosystem: Environmental > Aquatic > Freshwater > Lake | place: Lake Michigan, USA... | reverse complement strand
ATGTGCGGTAAGCTAAATCACCATTTCTACTGATGACACATTGGACTCTGCGACCAAAATCGGCTTGACCGTTGAATGTTTGTTCGATTGATTCGATGGCAAAGTTAGTATATCTACGATATGTAACTTTCCAGAAAGTAATTTGAGGATTACCAGTAAGGTAAACGTCTTGGGCGCCATAGGCTACTAGTTGCATTAATCCACCTCCCATTTTTATATAGTTGCTAAAGAAAAAAAATTTTTTGAAAATAATTTAATTAATAAAAAAATTAATTATTAATTAAAATAAAAACTGAGAAAAACCAAGAATTCTTGAAATCCAATAATTTCAAGAAATCTGATATGAAATATACCAATATGCCTAAGCTATAAATCTGCTAATATCTAAATTAGTCTTCATAAATTTTAATAAATATGAATCTTCTAATACTTCCTTTTTGCCTTCGTGATTTTTTGTAAATACATATGATTCATTTCTTTTTTTAACACTCCATCCTTGTTCTATTGAGTTAAACAGTAATAACATTTTTTGAAATTTGATAACGTCTATTTTGACATTCTCATTTTCTAAATCTTTTAAAGTGTCTAAATTAATTTTAATATCCATTAACTATTTTATAGAAAACAATTAAATAAATTAAACTAGTAAAAATAACAAAATTTGTAACATTCTTTAATCTACTTGCAAGTAAAAATAAAATGCGAGGGTTATTTTATAAAATAAAATGATGTAATTATGAAATATATTTTCTATATATTATAAATTAAATAAATAACTTTTAAATTATGAAAAGGAAGCTATGCCTAATTTTAAACCAAAATCTAGTAAAAAAATTAAGTTTAATAAAAAAACTTCCGTAACGCTTGATACAAAGCATAAAGAATTTTTAAATGAATTTACCAAGGATGAAAATAACAAAATTCCAGAATTAAAAATAGAGAGACAAGAATTAAAACAAAAATTACAAGATGAAAATTGTAATCTTACGATAGAACAGCGTCTTGATTTAGAAGATAAAATAAATGAAATCACCGATAACATTAAAGAATTAAAGACTAAAAAAAAGGAGTATTTTCTGGATAATTCTAAATATATATTTGAATATTTTGAAAATAAAAAAAATATATCAGATGGTTCCGTATTGCAAACACCAACCAATAAATCAAAATTAGTAAATATGTTTTTTAAAATTAAAGAAGAAGATTCTAATAAAATTGCACATATAGAAAACAATAATGTTGTGCAAAAATATTTGAATAATATTGATGATTGTTTTTTGGATATTAATACTTATGTTTGCCAGACCGATATATGCCAAGTTTGTTATAAAGGTGAGTTAATTCCATTAGAAGACGAAGGCGTCTTAGTTTGCAATAGTTGTTCTAGAAGCATTCCTTATCTAATTGAAAATGAAAAGCCGTCTTACAAAGAACCGCCAAAAGAAGTGTGTTTTTATGCTTATAAAAGAATAAATCATTTTAAAGAGATTCTGGCACAATTTCAAGGTAAAGAAACAACTCAAATACCGCCTGATGTTATCGAAAATATAAAACTGCAGATTAAAAAAGAGAGAATAGAAATCTCTCAAATAACAAATGCAAAAACCAAAGAAATACTCAAGAAATTAGGCTATAATAAATACTATGAACATATACCATTTATTAAAGATAAGTTGGGAATTAAGCCGCCCATAATGTCGCCAGAATTAGAAGAAACCTTATGTAATCTATTTATTGAATTACAATCTCCTTATTCTAAATATTGTCCTGATGACAGAGTAAATTTTTTAAATTATTATTATACGGCATATAAATTATGTGAATTATTGGGAGAAGAAAAATATTTACCGTTTTTTCCAATGTTAAAAGACAAAGAAAAAAGGATAGAACAAGACGTAATATGGAAGAAAATTTGTGAAGAATTAAATTGGGAATTTATCCATACCAATTAGTCGTTTGTCTATGTATAAGGGAAGGGTCTAATTGTTTGGTTTGTATGGAAATAACTGTAATTCTCTCGTATTAAATATCGAAAAATTTGGGTCATAAGAATTTGCACCTACACCTCTACCATAGCACATACCACCGCGTTGTTTACGAGTTTTTCTGTTTTTACGACTTTTTCGATATACCCTTTTCGATTTCCTGCGCGAATGTTTTACCATAATACAATACAATTAGATTATTTTATTTTCTATATTTTTGATAAAGGAAACTATTATAGAAAATAAAATAAATACATACAAATAAAATTGAATACCCCCTTAATAATAATAATAAACGCATAAAGATATTGATAATGAATACTACTGAAATCATTGAAAATCATCAAGAAAACGATGCTCTTACCATTACACTTACAGAAATAAAGGAAAATAAATCTTATGTTGATAAACTGAATGACATTATTGTAAAAGGTATCAAATCAGTAGGATTTATAACACTCTCGACGTTAATTGAGAGAGTTCATAATGCTTGTCCTGAATTAAAAGATTATTGTCATGAAAATAAAGATAAATTAAAAATTAAGGTAACAGATAAAGGGTTTATCGGCAAATTCGTAGAGTTTATTTTGTTCGGAAACTTACCAAATAATAAGTCTTCTCCTGATACACCATATGGCGATATTAAAGCTACCCATTTTAAATCACTCAAAAATATGAATAAAGCTTTTAATGCTAAGGAACGGTTAACAATTACTAATTATGGAGACCCAGATACAGCAGAAAATATTCCAAGTATTTCAGATAAAAATACAATTCAAGAAACAAAATTTTATGACAAAATTCGCACTGGTATTATTTTAATATTCCAACATGATGATACGTGTTATGACACTATCGAAAGTGTTTATAATAAAAAAATTAAAGCAGTTGTATATTACGATTTAGATGACATATTCGAAAAACATGTTGATGTGAAAAATATATTTCAAGAAGACTTTAATAAAATAAAAAAATGTATTGTCGAAAAAAATGTTACACAACGTGGACAAAAATATTTACATATACATACACATGGTTCTAAGAATAGTGCAACTAGAGCATTTGGGTTTACACATAAATTTCTAACGAAATTAGTATCAATAAATTTAGACATTCCAATAACTACCAAGGGACGGAGTGAATATATTGAATTTTAATATTTTGAAAGAATACCTTCCGCTAATTTGCAATATTCTTCGCTAATATCAATACCTATATATTGTCTATTATTTTTTTTTGCCATTTTACAAGTTGTTCCAGAACCTGAAAATGGGTCTAAAATAGTATCACCTTCACTACTCCAAGTTAAAATATGGTCTTCCGCTAATTTTTCAGGAAATATAGCTGGATGTTGATGACTTTCTTTATCACTCGAATTAAATCCCTTACCAACATTATAACGCCAAATATTATTTCTAGGTGAGAAATCAGGCACAGGTTTAATGTCAGTGGTTTCTTGTAATTTACCATTTTTTAATCTATTCGTATTTTTACCCCAATTAGTATGTCCTGCCCATTTGTTTGGTTTATCGCAAATAAGATTTGTTTTTATAATTTTACCTTTACAAAACACAAACATATATTCAAATATTTGCGTATATCTATTCCCAGTTTTTTTAGCTGGAAATGATGAAGTATTTTTTTCATAAATCATTGTATCGTGCAATTTAAATCCAACCTCCATAAATTTTAGCGCTTGACGAAATGATGTTCCTGTTTCGCTGCCATTTATAGTGGCATCACCAACAATCCAAACAACAACCCCACCTTGTTTGGTAATACGAAATAATTCTTTGATAATATTACTCGCAGATGAATCATTAAAATTATAACCATTGTAATCTCTGATTTCATCGTAAGGAGGACTAGTTACGGTTAAATCAATGCTATTTGACGGAATTTTAGTAAGTATTTTTTCAGAATCTCCATTCACAATTTTATTTAAAAATGTATCTACTATTTCAAACTCATTATTAGTAGATTTGTCAATAATTAAAGTTTCTGACATACTATCGTCTTCAACAATAAATTCAATTTGTGGTTTTTGCAAAATATCTTTCTTATTAATTAATTCACATAATTCTGTTTTGGTTTTATTGCTATAACCCTTGATTCCTAGTTCCTTACACTTTTCTTTGAGATGTTTTAAAGATAAATTCGTTGTATCCATTTCTTCAATAATACATGTTATATTAGTAGTGTCTGTCATATTACTAGTATCATTCATATTATTTATAGAAATCAATTTTTTTATTATCCAATAAAAACATATTCACTAAAATATAGTAAAATATAGTAAAATATATATAACTACAACTGAACAAAATACACCTTTATAGTAGACCCAAATTAAATTACCTTTACTTATGTGTTTATGAGTATTTGATATAATTTATTATGTAATAAATAAAATCAATTTTGCAACCTTATAGATTTATTTGTTGTAAATATTTTCTCACTAATTATGGTCTATTAAAATCCACCTGGGAATTTTACTAGATTTGCACCAATACCAAAACCTGCACCTGACCTGGCAGTAGCACCCATGGATGGTACATATGTATCAAGGATGCTAAATGTAGCAGCAGCAGTTAATGCAATTAATACAATTTCCTCAATATTTAATGAGCGTTTAGGAATAGCATATGCAGCAATAGCTACCATTAAACCTTCTACAAGGTATTTAATGATTCTCTTAACAAGTTCACCAACGTTTATTAAACCGTTCATTATATTAAATAAAAAGAAAAAAATATATATATGCGATAAAAAACTTAAAATTAAATAATTAATTTAATAAAATGGATTGTTCTAAAGATAATAATTCTAAGAAATCTGGTTTTGAAAGAAAACAAAGAGGGGGGAAAATTAACCCTAAATACGTTGATTTATTAGAAGAAGATAAACAAATAGCAGGTCAAAAATTTGTTTGTGTTTCATTTTGTTCTCCTGAAAAAATTTTAAAGGAAAAGGAAATCTTTTTCTTTGAAGAATTTCTAAAGAAATGGGATTTAAATAAATCTATGGAAAAATTTGTGCAGTTTCTAAATTTTATTTCATTTAAATATAATGTTTCGTTTGATGATATTTCGAATGATTTAAAGGATTTTGTGAAAGAGGAAAAAGAAAATTTAAATAAAACCAGTATGCAAGATGAATACAAGACATTTGTGGATAATAATGAAGATGAATTACAGAAAAAATTCGATATTGCTCATAACTTTCAAACTAGCACACGAGGTCTAAAAATTAGAGGCTCATATCCTACTCAAGAAGAAGCTGAGTTAAGATGCAAAATGTTAAGAGAAATTGACCCAAATCATGATGTATATGTTGGACCAGTTGGTATGTGGATGCCTTGGGACCCAGAAGCATATAAAACTGGTCGTGTCGAATATATGGAAGAGGAGTTAAATCAATTAATGCACGAGAAACAAAAGAACGAAACCAATGCAAAATCCGCATTTGAACAACGTGTGAAGGAAACGAAACAAAAAGCAATTGAAGAAAATATTAAAAATGCCGAAAAATCTGGTAATACGTTGACCCAAACAATAGATGAACAAGGAAACTTAGTAGGTGTGAATAATGTAAATACTCAAGAGTCTACATTGAAAGAGCAAGAAAATATTTCTACTGCGGATATATGTAAGGAATTATTCGAAGGTGAAAATATTATTGTAGGCAAAAGTGACAATGGCCAGAGTCAATTAGTAAGTGGACCTTTTGCGAATAAAAAAGAAGAATAAATACAAATAACATTAAGATTCATATGGTAGAATTTATTATGGCATAATAAAAACAATAATATATAGTTGAGGTAATTATATATTATTTGCATGGTTAGTTTTTGTCACTAGTTTCTGTATTTCTTTTACATTCTACGTTTTCTCATGGAGCCCTTACGTTTTTTTATAGACCGCCCATTTTTTCTAATGGACCGCCTATATTTTTTAATGGAATGTCTTCTTCTTCCGCCTTCAAAATTAATGGTAGCAAGAGCTTCATCTAATCCAGCAGTCATATCGACTGAAGATATTCCTTTGTCGAGTAATTGACAAATCTTTGTTCTTAGTGCTAAATAATACGACGACGATTTTGTTATAACGGCTTCCGAACTTGATTTTACGTTTTCATATGTTGTTTTGAATGACTGTTTAGCAACAGCTAATTGGCGTTCTATTGATTCCTTTTTCTGTCCCATCGAACGAGTCATAGCTCCTGTATATGAAGTCAGTGCTTTATATTTAGCATCCAATGCACTTATTATATTTTTTGCATCTTCATATGCATTTTTGTTTGTTCCAATATATCTACCAGCTGCTATTGCAGGGGCGGCTCTTGCAAATGTAGATAATATTGGCCCTGCCGATGAATATAATCCACTTAAAATCGAAGAAGCCACTGACCCAACTGATTTTGCTACTGGCACAGCTGCTGAACTCATATTGTATAATGTCGTGAATATAGCACCACCAGTTGCTATTAAAGAATTATATAAAGATGTTATGATTGCTATAGACGACTCTTTTAATCCATAGACACTCATAAATGATTGTAATGTTGAAAAACCAGTATACCCAGCACCTACTACAACGGCTGCGCTAGCTAAAACAATAGCAGCATCAATGGATAATCTAACCCAAGGTTCATCTTCGCAAATTCCACCTCCTACTAGTTTCATTCTTTTACCACCTTTTTCACCTGGATATTTCATATGTTCAGGAACGAGTTTACCAGTTGCAATTTTGCCATGATATTCTTCAATTATTCTTCCTGGCACGAGTCTTTGTCCTAATGTAACTTCTGACGCAACATCCAATTCTCCTATTAAATTACCTAGGGCAATAGCCTTATCTTCTGAAATACTCATTATATATAATATTTATATTTTTTTTGACGCTAAACAAATAAAAACGTTACAAAGGGAAATGTTCTAATAAAAATATAAAACATATAAAAATATAAAAATATGAAATATATAACAATTATGAAGATTTGTTATATTATTAAAACATGCGATAAATACTTAGATAATAGAGTTGTTTATCAAGCAAATACTTGTTTACAGCATATTAATGTGAACGATATTTTTTATTTAACAAGCAAACCTGATATTTCTAGACGTCATTTTGGTTGGAACACAGATGATTCTTATATGTGCTTAACCTTGAAGGTTTTACAATTTTTCTATAATATAGATTGTGATGAATATGATGAATACGACTGGTATGTATTTATGGATGACGATACATTTGTATTTACCGATAGATTGACAGATTTTTTATCAAAATTAGATTCAACCGCCAACTACTATATTGGCAGAGAACTAGACCATATTAAAAAAGATTTTTGTTTATACATGTCAGGAGGCGCTGGTTATATAATATCAAAACCTTTATTTATTCTATTACAAAGTCATATTAAAAATAACGGAATAGATTTTTCAAATAAGCATTGGTGTGAAGATTTAACAATTGGTTTATTAATACAAGAATTGGTCAATATACATAATAATAGTGTTAATCTTTTAAACGATGATAGATTTCATGTAGGGGTTCATCAAAACGAAGAGGAACTAGAAAGCGCCATTACATTTCATAATGTAAGAGAAGAAGAGCAATTTAATTTCTATAAAAATATTTGTAAACCATATTCGTAAACTAATGATAAACTAATATCAAATGACTAAAAAGGTTTAAAAATAGCAAAATAATATAATCACTATGAAAGTTTGTTATATTATTTCTACATGTAATAAGTATATTGATAATAGGGTGAAATACCAAATGGAAACTATGTTTAAAAATGTGAATAAAGAAGATATTTTTTATCTTACCTCAACACCAAATATTGAACAACGCCAGTTTGGGTGGTATACCATGGACCATATGGAAAATATAACATGGAAATACATTTATTTTATGTATAATATGAATATACCACATTACGATTGGTATATATTTATAGATGATGACACATTTGTGTTTGAAAACAGACTTAAAAAATTGTTGTTGTCATACGATTCAAACGAATGTTATTATATCGGTAAAGAGTTAAATCATATAAAACAACAATTTTGTAGTTACATGTCAGGAGGGGCAGGTTATGCTATATCCAACAAATTATATTCGCATCTAGTATCCTATATTAAACAAAAAGGGATTAACGAATCGTATTATTGTATTGTAAACACTGAGTTCCAACCAGATGACCTTTGTATTGGTATATGGATTCAAGATATTGCAAAAGAAAATAAGATAAACCAAATTAACAATGATTTATTTCATGTGGGATTACACGAATACTCCAATGAAATACAAACGGCGATTACATTTCATAAAGTTACCAATAAAGAACAATACGAGTTCTATTATTCTGAATCAATGAATGAAACCATCGATAAAATAGATTCTGAATTCGTTTCCAAAAAAGACACTACTGTATTTGCATTAGTAACAGATGCAAACTATTTTAATAAAGCTAAAAGAACCATCATTGATTTAAGAAGTAAAGGTAACTGGCAAGGCGATATAGTCTTGATAACAATAGATTTTAATTTACATGCGAATTTTAAAGATTTTTATAATATTACAGAAGTTAAATTTCCTCAAATAGACAAAGCTGTTTTGCTCGCTAAAATAGGTGAAAATGGTTTTTCGGACACTACTGATAAAAGAGAAATCAATAAATTAAACCAATGGGAAAAACTACATGTGTTTGATGATTACTTTATGAAATGGTCACGTGTTGTATACGTGGACGCAGGATTAAGAGTTTTAGATGAAGTATCTTACTTGCTTGAATTGGATTATAAAAATAAAATATTAGCACCAAAAGATGGTAAATTATATAGTGACCAGGAATTTAAATGCCAATTAAGTTATGATAAACCAGAATTAATAGATGAACTTAAAAATAATTACGGTGACTCTATTTTAAACTCAAATTACATGCTGAATTGTATTTGGATTTATGATACAAATATTTTGAATCTATGTGACAAAAATCAATTGATGGAAGCAATGAATAAATATAGTTTTTGTAAAACAAATGAAATGGGAATAATGAATATAATGTTTCATTTTAAATATCACTTGTGGGAGTGTTTTCCTATGAAAGCATCCAATGGGAAAATATTGTTTGATTGGTGCGAATTAAATAATGACGGCACACAGTGGAAAGATTATTGCTATATAAAATATCCAGTAACAATTTCTTTTGACGACTGTTAAAGGGACGACGGTTAAAGGGACGACTGTTAAAGGGACGATGGTTAAAGGGACGATGGTTAAAGGGACGATGGTTAAAGGGACGATGGTTAAAGGGACGACTGTTAAAGGTTACATCATATAACAACTAAATAACACTATAATAATAGTCATTTATTATATTTTTATTTTTCACACATCTACTCATTTTAGCAGGAGATATACCTTCTGATGCAGCAGCTGTTGCAATAGTATCCCACGTGGCTAATAGTATATCTGTATTACACTCTCTCTTATAAACTTTTTTACCAGTTGACGATACATATTTTGGTTTATATTCCACTTGTTTTATTTCCAAACCATAATAACCTTCGTTATTCCCTTCAGGTGTCCATACTGTTGCTTTAAGAGCATATGGAGAAGCATTTAGATATTCTTTTATTTCTTTCATATCGTTTTCCGATAACTCTATACCAACGGATACTTTCCATTTTTGATATTCACGTAACAATACAGAGTTTAGTATTTTTCCGCGGTCTGAAAATTTACATACTTGAAAAATAAAGTTTTCGACACGGTCATTTTCTCTCGATTTTTTGTATTCAATAGGTTTTAATTTAATCCCTACATATCCGTGATTTCCTTGAATTCGTTTTGGTTTGAATCGAGTATCCAAATAGTTTTTTAAAGCATGAAATGTTTCTTTTGTGGGTTTAACCTGATTCCATAAACGATAACGTCCTTCTATATTGACAGATATTTCTTCTACATCTGGACGCACTATGCAAATGCTGCTAATAAATTCATTAAACTTTTTGTTGAGCTCGTCTTCTGGTAGTAATACATTTTGGTAAACAGACTGGTTCTCTACATTTGCGGTATTTAAAATTTCTTGTTGACATTCTATTTTATCTTTTAATTCATTTATTTCAATTGTTTTTTGGGTAAGGGACATTTCTTGGCGTTTCATTTGTTGTTTCAAAATTCTATTTTCATTTTCTAATTCTTCATTTTCCTTCATCAATCTATTAAAATTATCAATACTATATGTCTTAGAGTGAATAATATCCTTAATGCATTTAGATAATTTTTCAATCGTAAAATTGGTATCGTCATATGCAATAATTTCTGTCTTGTTTTTTCCATTTATTTCGAGAGAACGAATTTGCTTTTTTATTTTCGGATATGTTTTTATTAGATTTTCTATTTCTACTTTATTTTGAACTCTAAACGCCTGCACCAAAATAAAATTCGTATATTTTTTACGATGGTCTGTTATTCTAGTGGCCAAATCATTGGTATGTCCAAATTTAATCAAATTCTCTCCAGCTTCATTGGTATTATCAATCGTTCCAAAATAAATACATTCGGTGTTTACTGGAAATTGGAGAATAATCGCTTGCTCTACTGCTTTTTGTTTTTCTTTTTTTGTATTTTGTAATAAGATTTGTTTTTCTTGTTCTACGGTGTGTTTAATTTCTAAAATAATATTTTCTTTTTGTTCGAGTTGAAGTTTCAATTCTGTTGTTTCTTCTTCTAATGTTTCTTGTAAAACCTCCTCTAATTTCATATAATATTCATGTATTTCGGTTGCTTTTTTCGTTTGTGCTTTCAAGCATAATGATTTGAAACATTTTATGGTAAGCAATATAGTTTGTTTATTTTGACCGCCATGTTGTTTTACTTTTTCTGTTGTATTAAAAACCGCTTTCCCTATAGAGAAAGCGAGATTGGTTTTATAGTCTATATCAAGTTTAAAATGTTTATCTAATAGTTCTTTAGCTCTTATTTTTTGACTAAAACCTAGCCATTCCCATACATCATCCAAATTAACCACAAAATCAATATTTTTATCATAATTTAGGTAGCAATAAAAACTACTAATAAACAATTGCTGCTCAAAATGACAAAATTTTTCTTTAATTTTATATAACAATTTGTTATTATATGTGCTAGAAAGCTTTGTAATAGGATTGTTCTCTATGAGTTCTACGATGTTTAGTTGTGACATCTTATTATACAATATATGTTAAGATACTCTTTAAGTTACTTTTACCGCTTTTAATTTACAAAAGCGAGTTTTATAAAAGCGTATTTACCACTTATTCGCTTTCTTGACACTAATTCTAGGTCCTCCGCCGCGTTTTTTAGCTGCATTTGGGTCATATTGTTCTTCTTCGTCATCGTCCTTCAGTCCTTTTGATAATTCCCAGAACTCTTTTGAGCCCAATCTAAAGTCACCGTGGTCATCCGCTTTGTACCAAAACACTTGGTCGTGTAGTTTGTTGGATTTTGAATTATTATTGATAACCAAACACTCATAATTCTCTGTGCACTGGTCCATCACCTGACAAAATGATTCGAAAGTTGGAAACATACCTGCATAATTTTCATAGATTCTTTTGCGGTTAGCAATGTAATTTTCTCTTAGGATAAACACATAATCTATATTGGTACGCAGTGTCGGCGGAATGCCTAAGGGATATTGCATTGTGATGACTAACATGACCTTCCAATGACGGCCGTTCATGAAAAGTAAACGCATCATTTTATCACGCGACCACGTATTATCGTATAAACAATCATCTAGAATAACAAACGCTCTAGGGTCAATCGTAGTGCGTTTATACGTTTCCATCTCTTTTTTAATCTGTTTCAAAACGGTGCGTTGACGTTTTAAAATATTTTCAATGATGGCAGTATTGTATTCATTATGCACAAACAATTTAGGCACCATTTTTCCGTAAAAGCCGTTTCCTTCTTCTGTTCCAGATATAACAGTGCCAATTGGTATTTCTTGTTGATAATAAAGCAAGTCTCTTACCAAAAATGATTTGCCTGTGTCTCTCTTACCAATTAAAACCACAACAGGCCCTTTATTCTCATTTGGTTTAAAGCTAATGCTTTTCATATCAAATTTTTTAAGTTCCAAAGTCATTATTATTTAAAATAGAAACTATATTTTATCAATTTAAACGTATTGCAAAAAACCAGAAATCAATAATATTGAGAAACAATCTATACTGTCGAGAAATTATTATTGTTTATAATAAGTTAAAAACAAATATAATTTTTATATTAATTAGCTAAAGCATGGTATTTGTAAACTATCAAAAAAGAAAGAATATTGAACTTTTCAAAAGTTTAGAAGATTCGAATTCTCTTTTTCTATCCAATGCACAAAATTATATTCCAATTTACACCAAATTCTTTTCATTAAACGAGACAAACTTTAATAGTATCAATTTAAACCATAAATGGTATATTCATAGTGTTGATAAACAGAACGAAGAAAACCCTAACTTGTATAATTGCAAAATTAGTAATCTTACTACACAAAAGACAATTCATAAAAATGTCTTTTTTAAGCTGGCGCCATTGTTAGACCCATATAAATATTTAACAGGAAAATACAATATTGAAGACGAAAAAATATTCAATTTACCCAAACTAAATTCAACATCGGATGAGTGTCATAATAAATTATTAGACACGAATAATTCAGCTTATGTAGACGGTTTATTCATATATTTAACAAGTAGTTTATTGCACAACAATCATTTTATACATGGAGTAGATTATTATGGTTCTATTCTAGGAATTAAAAATAATTATGTCATTAATGTATTTGATGATATTGATTATTTAAATAATTCTGATTTTTTTAATAATAATAAAAACAACTTATTTAAAATAGACGAGTATCAACATTTATTTCAAAACGAAAACAATACGAAATTAGCACCCATTACTATACAACACGATACTAGTGCGAAATCACAATTATCAATTAAATCATTTGACAATGAATTATTTGAAGGTGTATTTGAAGATACTATATCAAGTAAAAATAGTACTGAATTACATGATATAAATGCAGATATAGACGAGTTAGACGAATTAACCAATGATTTAGATATAACAAATACAAATATAGATAATGAAACTAATCAGAACGTCACATTAAAAACCAACTCATCGTGTTCTTCAAGGTCGTCTTATACGGATAGTAATGATACCAATGAAGAATGCGAAAATTGTGGAGAATCAGAAAACTTTGATGACATGAATAGTGATAATACAAACAGTAGCAATGACTCGGAAAGTGATTCTGAAAATGAATCCGAAAATGATTCTGAAAATGAATCATACGAAGAAGAAGAAATATTCGCAACCATACCAAAATTTCCAATCCAAGTTATAGGGATGGAATATTGTGAAAATACATTTGATGATTTAATTTTAAATGAAGACTTAAAAAAGGAAGAATGGTTATCAGCATTTATGCAAATAATTATGATATTAATAACGTATCAAAAAGCATTTGGCTTGACACATAACGATTTACATACAAATAATGTAATGTATAACAAAACCGATAAAAAATATATTTATTATTGCTACAAGAAAAAATATTACAAGGTCCCTACCTTTGGACGCATATTTAAAATCATCGATTTTGGTAGAAGTATTTATAAATTTGATGGTAAATTATTCTGTAGTGACAGTTTTCAAATAGGCGGTGATGCAGCGACCCAATACAACACAGAACCATATTTAAATAATAAAAAACCCAGATTAGAACCCAATTTTAGCTTTGATTTATGTCGATTGGCTTGTTCCATTTTTGATTATGTGATAGATGATTTTGAAGAAGTAAAGGATATTAGCAAATGTAAAGACCCTATCAAACGTTTAATCGTGGAATGGTGCTTAGACGATAAAGGTATAAATATGTTATATAAAAATAATGGTACAGACCGTTATCCAGATTTTAAATTATACAAAATGATTGCACGATGTGTGCATAATCATATTCCACAAGCACAACTAGAGCGCCCAGAATTTGACTCATTTTCGAAATTTAAAGGAGACGTCCCTGATGATGTTATCAATATTGATAATATACCTTCATATATGTAACCGTTGCATTTTAGTGGGTTGGAGTATAATTTGTAAAATTTATAACAATTTGTTATTTATGTCATAATATAATCTATTTGGTTATATTATGGATTCATTTGGATTTATTATAACAAGACATGTTAATTCCGAAGCTACCAATAAATACTGGAATCATTCCGTAAAAATACTTAGAACTTTATACCCTAAAAGAAAAATAATCATCATTGATGATAATAGCAATCAAAATTTTGTAAAAGCTGATTTTAATTATAATAATATTCAAATAATAAAATCCGAATTCCCTGGTAGAGGTGAATTACTTCCCTATTACTATTATATAAAACATAAGTTTTTTGAAAATGCTATAATATTACACGATAGTGTTTTTATTCACAAAAGAATTAATTTTGACAATTTAAGAGGTAAAAAAGTAATACCGTTATGGCATTTTCATTCAGATAATGAAAATGTAGAAAATTCAATTAAAATAACGAAGGTTCTATCGAATTCACACATTTTACAAGACAAGTTAAGAGATGAAATAAAAATCGGTTTACCTCAAGACACTTGGTATGGTTGTTTTGGTGTTCAATCTTATATTAATCATAATTTTTTATTACACATTGAAACAAAATATAAAATAACTAATATGGTTCATAGTGTATTGAATCGACCTGATAGGTGCTGTTTAGAAAGAATCATGGGTTGTATTTTTTACAATGAATATCCTTTAGTCATAAAAACTAAATCATTGTTCGGCGATATATCGCAGCATCATAATTGGAGAGAATATACATTTGACAAGTATAAGGCGCACTTAAAAAAAGGCACTATACCACACGTGGCCGTTAAAGTTTGGACAGGTAGATGAAAAACAGCATTAGTGTTCAAATACAAATACAAATATGCGCATTAGAATCCTGGGTTATCTGTAAATACTGGTGTAACAACAGACCCACCTCCTGCACCTCCTTTGAATAAAGGATTTATCTGGTCAATAACAAAATACCCAGAAACAACACTAAAATAAACCAACAAGGCATCTCTGATTAATAATTTGAGCGGTTTGCTTTCTTTTTCAATAAATCTCATTTCAATAAATTTTGCGATTAAAAATACGATTGAAATAATTGCCGCATTAATAAAAATATTATTCATTACAATAAATAAGCATAATCTTATTTATTTTAATACGCAAATTTATTCTAAAACTTCAATATCGTCAATTATTAAATCTGGCAATAATTCTAGTTGGGGTTCTTCGATATTATGAATATCTAAAACATCTAAATTAAATGGCTGGTCTGTAATGTTTAATTTCGAAATATCGTCGTCATCGTTTTCGATTTCCATTTTCCTTTGTTGATTACGTAATTCACTTAATTCTTCTAAATGAGATATAGATTTTGGAGCAATTACATTGGATACATTACCATCATAACCCTTTATATAATCAACTTCATTGAAACTTAAATTGGGTTTTGTTTGTAATCCCTGTGCATTTACAGTTTCCTTTATAGGTTCTTCAATGATTTCCTCCTTAATTTCTTCTATGACATCTTCTTCTACTGTCTCATCCATATATGCTTTTAAAATTGCATCCACTGGAATGCTTTCTCTCAATGTATTTAATATACATTCTTGGACAATGATTTCTAATTCTCGGTGGTTTTTTTGGATTTGTAATGGCTGAATGTTTACTTCAAATAAATATACATTTTTATAAACCTTTCTGGCAACGTTAATATATGTTTTGTGTATAAAATCGTCTAATTTTGGAATATTAATATCTATTTTTTTTTGTTTTTGACCCACACGCATTGCAGTTAAAATTTTTAACTGTATAATGTGAACACATGTTACTAAATCTTCTAAATAATTACAACCAGATTTATCACATATTCGTTTACGTTCTGTTTCTATTATTTGTGAATTCCATTTGGGTATTCTAGAAATCAAATTTTGAAAAGTCATTAAATATTTATCGTTTTCTCCATTTTCTTTACAAAGTTTAATAGATTCGTCTAAAATAGATTTATAACCATCAATAATTAAAGGGGTTAAAATTGTAACTAAACGAGAACTCCATTCGTTTTTAGATTCATGAAGAGCGCTAACATTGAAATCATCCATTTTACATAAAACTAATATTTTCTAAAGATAGTTCTGAACTTAAAAATATAAAATTTAAAATAAATAAAATTAGTAACTTTTCATTTCTGAATTCCTTTCTTACACGATTAAAGCACATAAGAAGTTCATAACGTTTTTCAAGCGTGACGACGTTTTCTAAAAATTTGGGGTTTTCTAATAATTGCATTACATCTAATGAACTGTAGGCTTTCTCGTATAACTTCACACACAACAACATTAATTCTTCCAAAGAAATACATTTGTTTACTTTCAGTAGTTCTTTTTTGAGAGAATCGAGACGTTTTGTTTTTATATCTTTCAAATTAAATACTTGATTTAAATTATATTGATATAAGTTCACAATATTACCATTTATCATTGGTTCTGGAACATATATTTCACAAAAACGCGACAATATTGGTTTCATTAAATTATATTTATCTTCTGCAATAATAAAAAAACGCGTATTATGACTGAACAATTCAATACATCTACGTAATGCGGACTGTGCATCTATAGTTAATTTATCAGCATTTAACAATATAATACTTTTAAAAATGTTGCCGCAGTTAGAATTAATATGGGTTTTTGCAAAGAATTTCAATTCCTCTCTTATAAATTTGATACCTTTTCCGTGCGAACAATTTACATACATAACAAATGATTTTATTTTATCTCTATCATTGTCATAAATTTTGTGTATAAATTCGCTCACAATTGTTCTTTTCCCACTTCCAGATGGTCCATGGAACAGAATATTGGGTATTTTGTGTATTTCATGAAAATAATTTAATTTAGTTTTAATAGATTGATGAATTTGTAATGACATAAGTTAATTAATATATTAATGTAAAATGTTTTTATATTAATTAACGTATTATAACGTATAATAAAATTATACACATTTGAACTATGGATACCCAAAAGTATTCTGTATTATTTCGATTTTTCTAGTATATAATTACATAGCGATTTATAGTATAAATCATATGATAAATTTGGTAATAACCGTTGTCTATTCATTGTAACAGAACAGCCGCCAGTATTTAATGACGAAACGTCGAAATCGGTTATTTTATATTCTAATGCTTTATGAATTATTTTTTCTACTTCATTTTCTCTACCTTCTTTTACGTGTAGATGAAGTGAAAATTTGATAGGTTGAACCAAACCAAATCGTATACAAGCATCTATAATGTGTTCGAATTCTTCTACCTGCAATGTTCCGCATGTATCCGATAAACAAATAGCGTCTACTTTCAAGGTATTTAATTTCACTAGTCGATTAATTATAAAATCACTGTCTATTTTACCTTCAATAGGACATTCGGATATACAAGAGACATATAATTTAATTACTGGTGTTACGGTTCTATGCTTTGATTTGTTCAATTCTTCTATCATTGTGGCGATTTCATTATCTGATTCGTCTAAACTCATTCTCGTATTTTTAATTTGAAAACTATTTGAAACCGAAGATATAAATGAAAAATGATTGATGTGGGGATTATTTATAATATTTTGTAAATTTGCTTTGTTAGGAACAAGAACATATTTATTACTTTCGTCTAGGGAATCATTTGTGTTAGAATTATGTAATAATGTATTCATGATATCCATGGTATCTGCAAATATGGGTAGCACCTTTTCAGATACAATAGAACCGATTTCAATATTCAAAGGCTTATAATTAAAGATAATATTGTGATATATTTTCAATTTGTCATTTGTGGTAAAATCCTTTTGTATTTCTTTTGGTAAAGCTTGTAGACCATCTCGTAACGATACGTCAAACGGTATTGGTTGACCTAATTCACGATACGTTCTCTCGTATTTATTATTGGATAACAGCCATTTTCTGAACGTATTTGCACATCTGGGATATAAAAAATTTGTTAACATATTTTCTTACTTTACATATCTTAACAAAATAAATTTAACTCGTTTTACAAAGAAATTATATCTTTTTTATGAGATTTTATCATATCTTTTACACTGAGTTTGTGAAAGAAAATACGTAGGGGTTCGATTTTAGTGCAGAAAGAATATCAGGCTGAATACGGTCACATCCAGCACATTCGTTATAATATTGCGGAGCTCTAATTGCGCCGTATGTTTGTGCGGATGGTGGCAATCCAGATAATCTAGAAAACGCTGGGTTCACGCGACCATCTAAACGGTCCGAATCAGCCTTAATAGTTGTTAAATTCATTTGTTGATTAAATATTTGAGTGCCGCCTTGATTGGGTCTATTCATGATAGTTTGTGATTTAATATCATTGTTGTGTTGTCTATAAGCAGCCTCATAATTCATATCACCATAACCAGTAGCATAACCACCTGCTGCGGTATAATATTCACAACTTGTCGTGTCTCTCTGTGTATTATCTGGAGGCGTATAATTGTTTACGTAAATACTTTCTTTTTGATTATTAATGTTGAAATTTTGCTCATACAGAGTGGTCTCTTTAATGGTCGTAGGTGTTGTATCTTGAGGATTATATACATAACCTTTTGGCACGGCTGGTGCGGCTTCACCATAAATACGAACATTGTTGATGGTTTCGTCTTTACGTGTTGGTTTTAAAATATCCATTAAGGGTGCAATGACAGCTCCAATGGCCCCACTAAATCCACTTCTTAATGTATCAGGCTGTTTCACTGTTGAACGATGGTTCTCATAATTGGTATGACTTTTTAAAAAATTATCAGCGTCGGTGTGTGGACCACGACCAGCTGCTCTAGAATGGTTGACTCCGCCAGGCAATACTTGATGTCTTTTCGATGGTTCAAAGTTTTCTGGGGCCGTTGCAGCTTTCACTTCCACTGAACCAGCTGGACCCATATAATCCGTCACAATATCATTTCGACGAACAATACCCATTTCCTGAATAGGTCGTAATGTTTCACCCTTTTCAGCTCCTGTAGTCGTTAACCAACGGTCTTGCGTATTGATAAAAAATGTATCTGGTCTTTGTTTCTCTACACGTCCGAGTAATTGAGTCGTTGGTGCGGTTTTAATGAAAGAGTTGGCTGGACCTTCATGGTTGATTAATTCGTATTCTAATTTAGGATTCGTATCTACTCTTAATTGGTCAACTGTTTTAGGTAACCATTTGTCACGTGCTTCCATACCTGAATTATAACCATTACTTCCATTTATGCCATAACCTTTGTCTAAACCTGGTCCTACCATAACCGTGTCAAAAGGCTTTACATTGTTATTTTTCATGCCTGGAACAACTCGTGACTGATAAAAATCACTTTGATTTGGCATACCATAGGCCCATTGCATATTGTCTTCAGGTTTGAATAAAGGGGCTTGTTCTATTTTCTTAATTACTTGAGAGCCTGAGCCCACCATATTATCTAATACAGATTCGTTTATAGTCATATCATAAGTACGTCCTTTTACCTTTCCACCATTAAATGGCACCATATTATTATGTTTAAATTGGTTTGAATTTAAATAATTGCCAGATAAGGAATAAATATCTTGAATATTTTGTCCTACTGGAACATGATTTCTTACTTTTTGTTCGTATAAATTTTGGTTAAAATATTTATCCGTTGCTGCATTTGGATTCGGATATTCTTGAACAGTGTCTACTAATTGATTAATATTTGATACAGGATAATTTTGCGGAGGTATATTTGTATTTGGTAAATAATTATCAGTTTTTACTCCCAAATTACTTCTAATCCCCATATTCGCAAAATTTTCTTGATTCTGTTGTCTAATTTCTTTTTTTACACAATTTTCATTTGATTGATTTGATACAACATACATACCACCTAATGCTATTAAAGGTATTGCTATTTCCATATTTATATATATAGAGTATTATATTTTATTCACATATAATAATCTAAATTTTATTTACAAATTTATTTAAAATTTTATTTATAGTGATTTACAGCTATTGGTTTGTTGGCAAGTATTAGGACCACCTACATAATTTCCTCTAATCAAGCTATAACTGGAGGGTAAATCGTTTTTTGTTTCATTCATCACACATTCTCTCTTTGGCGTAAAATAATCCTTTTCTAAAATTCTGGTGCTTAAATTATTTTGAAAAGGTAAACAAGTATTTGCTTGAGGGTTCAATGGAGGATATTGCCAATCAACTTGTTCTAAATCACGATACCACCATGCAGGATTGGTGGCTCTTGATTGTTCGGTGGATAAAGTATTACAACTAGGGTATTGGATAGCTTCATTTGGCACATTATAATTTTTATAATTATCTTTTCCTAAACAATCTCGGCCAATTTGTCTATTTACCCCTCTTAAATCACTCTCTAAATTGATGGTATTTGTTCGTAAATTACCACCCCATTTTTGTATAATAATTTGTGGGTCTTCCATATAACAAGGATTTGCACCATTTCCTGGAACATTTAAAATCCATCTTCCAGGGTCTGTTGCTTGTTGCAATGATTTTTTTGTTCTAGCGTCATCATATTTAAATCTAGTAAAGGCCATTTTGTATTTATATATTTTATATATATTTTAATATACAACATTTTGTATTGTTTTTTCTCAAAACAATAAAACTAATCAATAATCTAATGTTAAGCAATAAAGTAAGCAATAATCTAAGTAATAAAACTAATATAAAGATAATATCAAAATAATAAATAAATTATAATGGATTTAATACCAAAATCACCTACATTATGTTTAAATATGATTGTCAAGAATGAAAGTAGAATTATTACCAGATTATTTGACTCTGTATTGCCTATTATTGATTCTTATTGCATTTGTGACACTGGTTCTACAGATAATACCATTCAAATAATCACAGAATATTTTGAAAATAAAAAAATACCTGGTAAAGTCGTAGTAGAACCATTTAAAAATTTTTGCCACAATAGAACTTTTGCATTACAATCATGTGTAGGAATGTCAGATTATGTTTTATTATTAGATGCAGATATGATTCTTGAAATTACAAATTTTGACAAAAACATGTTAAACCTATCAGATAGTTTTAATATTCTCCAAGGCAATGATTCATTTTTTTATCAAAATATGAGGATTGTTAGGAATAATGGATTATATAGTTATACTGGTGTCACACATGAATATATTAATACCCCTCCCAATAATAGAACCCATTGTTTTGAGAAAAATGATTTATTTATTAGAGATATTGGTGATGGAGGCGCTAAACATGATAAATTCGAAAGAGATATAAGATTATTATTACAAGGGATTAAAGACGAGCCAAACAATGGTAGGTATTATTTTTATCTAGGAAATAGTTATCATGATTCAGGACGATTTGGTGAAGCCATAAATGCATACAAGAAACGTATTGAATTGGGTGGCTGGAATGAAGAAGTATGGTATAGTTATTACAGAATTGGGTTATGTTTTAAAAATATGAACAAAATGCACGACGCTATTTATTATTGGATGGAAGGTTATGATTATTATCCAGAACGACTTGAAGGATTATTCGAAATTATCCAACATTATAGATTCATTTCTAAACACAAATTATCCTATATGTTCTATAAACAAGCAAAGCAAATTTTAGATTTAAACCACAATAGAATAGGTTATTTATTTTTACATGATGAAATTTATACTTCAAAATTATATTACGAGTTTACTATTATAGCGGCCTATGTTGGTATACATAACATAAATTATGAAGTGGTAAAAGTATTAAATAATTCGAATAGCGATTCAGAAATGAGTAATATGTTGCAAAATATGAAATTTTACAAAGATGTTTTGAAACAAAAAACAAAGATAATTATGGATGATAAACATGTGTCAAATATAAATAACGAAAATATTACATTGTATTCTTCGTCTAGTTGTTTGATTCCAAATTCTACCAATGATGGATATCATATGAATATTCGATATGTGAATTATTATATAAATGATGGTGGATATTATTTAAATTGCGATAATAACATCATAACAGTTAATAAATATGTTGAGCTCGATAAATCTTTGAACGTTAAAAACGAAAAATGGATGAATTATGTTTTTGATAATAGAAGATATATTGGAGTAGAAGATATTCGAATCTTCGACGATGTTTCAAGCGGAAATAAAATGTTTATTGGCACTGGGTTTCATCATAATAATCAAATCGGCATTGTTTCTGGTGATTATAACATAGAAACCGGTGCCTTACATTATAGTGAACTAACCCAAAAATTTAGAGATACTGGGTGTGAAAAAAATTGGGTATTTATTGATTATAATAATTCAACTCATGTGGTTTACGATTGGCATCCATTAACAATATGTAAAATTGATGATACTAAAAAAGAATTGAATATTATTGAAAGAAGAGATACTCCTAATATTTTCGCTAGAATTAGAGGGTCAACTTGTGGATTTAAATATTCTAAAAAGGTTGGCCAAAATAACAATGGAAATATTTCCATCGATATTACAGAAGATGAAATTTGGTTTGTAACACATATTGTTTCATACGAACAACCACGTCATTATTATCATGTTATAACCGTATTTGACTCAAATATGAATTTATTAAGGTATTCGGCACCTTTTAAATTTGAAGGAGACCCCATTGAATATTGTCTTAGTATTGTGGTTGAAGACGACCAAGTGTTAATCAATTATAGCACTTGGGATAGGACTACCAGAATTGGAGTTTATGATAAAAATTATATAGATTCAATATTAGTTTATAATTGAAGTGGATGGGTTATTACCATACAATAGTTTATACTATCTTTTCAGTTTGTAAAAGTATAATAAATAAAGTATGATTTATTTATTATTCGTTATTATTATTCGTAATTATTATTCGTAATTTATTTTATACCTTTTACCTTTTTACATTTTCGCTGCCGGCAATAGAATTAACGCTTTATTTTCGTAATATTCAATATTTGTTCTATTATTTTCTAATAAAATATGAATTCTTTCCTTATCATGTTCAATATCTGAATTTATCTTGGAATTTATTAAATTTATTACATTTGGTAATAATAATCTATTGTTATTATAATAGTTAGTAATTATATTTTGTTGTATATAATAAAATACAAAATCACAATGAGGATTCATTTCAAAATATTTTGCACAATAACATAATAAAGAATGGGTCTCTTTCGTTTTATTGTAATCTAAATATTTTTGAGAAGATTTAAATATTAAATCTATATTATGAACAGGATATAAATAATTTGACACTATTCCGCGGTAATCTCCGTAATATAACTCAAACAAATGGGGGTTTTCCCTATGAACCATTGTCATCACCGCCTCGTCAATTTGATACCAATTATCATTGTAAATTTCTTCCGTTTTATTTTTGAATAGTTCGGAGTATTTTTTCATGTTTTCTATTGAACCTGAAAACAAACCTCCTGCCATATTATGATATATACATTGGAAGTGTGTTTTGGGTGAATTCGTTTCCGTATAAGGATTTATACATAATTGTTTGATTTTATCTGGAACTTTGTGAATCCATTCATAAATATAATCGGTGCTTTGTGCCACATGATTAATTCCAAAGTCCATCCAAATGAAATGACTACTATTGAAGGGATTTAGTTGAATTGTCCTATCAATACAATCAAATTTATTATTGTTTAAAATAACATATAAGGGTGTTTCGTGTTCGATTTCTCCGTTTAATATGTGAAATGATTGTTGCAACTCATGTAAACGAGATAGATGTTTATAAAAATAAGTTGATTTGAAATCGCATACATAAATATATGTATTATCTAAGAGGTTGGCGTCCTTTCTGGCATTATAAATAGCATCATATGTTTCTTCGTTATCATCTATAAAAATGATAAGTGGAAAGGGCAACTTTAATAAAAATTTACATGAAAAATCAATATAACTCTCTAATTTTCTATTTCTTTCAGTGGTATTATTTTCCATACTTCTAATATCATATAACATAGTGATGATAGTTGGTAAATTCTCTTCATTATTGCATTTTGGAAATAGTTCAATAATATCTGTATAACATGTTTCAATAATAAATGCTTTATTATCATTTACCCCAATGGATACAAAAATTCGATTATTATAATTAACTAATGAACAAGTAAATTCGATATATGAATTTTTAAAAAAAACGAATTCTTCTGATAGCGTTATAGTATTTGTTTTAATATTAAATAATAGCCAACGATGATGTGTTATATTTCTATTTATATGAATTAAAAAGAGTCGTTCGTATTTATTTATGGTGATTCCATTTGTGGAACCGTGATAGCCAACTAATTTGTTTTTTGTGGTTTCTGATAGTTCGATTTCTTGCAAGTCATCGTTTTCAATGGACTTTATGATGAATGGATGTAAACTGTATATAACTTTATAATTATTTGTATTATTAAAATAAGGCATCCAATTTTTCTCAACAATATTTGGTTTACAATGACAAAAATGAGTAATACGATTGTTATTTATTTCCGCTTTTAATATGGATGGGTTACCCCCTTCATTTAATTCAGGAATAATTACTAATATATTATTTGCATCAATAAAACGTATGTCTTCTAATCCTCTCCAATAGGACGGAAATATAGGCAAATTATATTCATAATCCAATATTGTATAATCGAATGTTTCTATATCTAATTTATCAGAATCATGTATAATACCAGTTATGTTATAATATATTGAATTTGATTTACTTTCATATAAAGTAAAATGTTTGTCTGGTAATTTTTTATAGTTAACACATCTAACTAATATTCTAACATTTCCTTTTTCGTCAATAAATAATGATGGATTCATTTCTACATAGTTATTTATATTGTCGTATTTATCATTAAAACAAATTTGTGGGATTATAATAGGAATTACATCCTTTTTTTGAAATATTATCATAATAAGTAATTATTATAATATTTTTTAAATGTTAATTTGCAAAATGCTTTAAATATACAAATATGGGCCCTTACCTTTTAATATGACCGAGTTTTTATTAGGTTCTATATCAATGACACAACGTTGGCCATGGACAATCCAATTAAATTTACTATTTTTACCATATACTTTAAATTTATTATTTTCGACTTCACCAGTATTCAAAATTATTATTTCGCCGTTGTAAATAGGTGTTATATGCACTGTAAAATCAGTCGCAAGACTATCGACATAATATGGTAGTTCTATTTCGGCATATTCGTTGTTACTAATTTCTGCTTTGCCTCTATAATATACACCTACTTCTGGGCCTTCTAAGCAACCATGCACGAGATATTTTTCTGGATTCTTAGGATGGTCAATGACGAATGTTTTATTACTGTTGAAATAATATTGTCCGTTATTAAAACCAACTAAATTACCGCTAGTATCTACGGTTGCTGGTAATGGTGTTGGGAAAGCACCTGTTGGACCAGTGAAACCAGTAGGACCTGTGTCGCCTGTGAGACCAAAAGGACCAGTTGGACCAGTAGGACCTGTGTCACCAGTGAAACCAGTAGGTCCTGTGAGACCAAAAGGACCAGTTGGACCAGTAGGACCTGTGTCACCAGTGAAACCAGTAGGTCCTGTGAAACCAATTTGTCCTGTTGGACCTCTTGGACCTGTTTGGCCAGTAGAACCTGTAGAACCAGTTGGGCCTGTGCCGATGGGGCCTGTTGGACCTGTGGTACCTGTTGGGCCAGTAGAACCTGTTGGACCTGTGCCGATGGGGCCTGTTGGACCTGTAGTACCTGTTGAACCAGTAGAACCTGTTGGACCTGTGCCGATTGAACCAGTTGGGCCAGTGAAACCTGTTGAACCTGTTGAACCTGTAGAACCGGTTGGACCTGTACCAATTGGACCTGTTGGACCTGTAAAACCTGTAGAACCGGTTGGACCAGTTGGACCTGTGCCGATTGGACCTGTTGGACCAGTAGAACCAGTAGAACCAGTTGAACCAGTTGAACCTGTTGGTCCTGTTCGACCGGTTGGACCTGTTGGGCCAGTTGAACCTGTTGGACCTGTTGGACCTGTTCCAATAGAGCCTGTTGGACCAGTAGAACCAGTAGAACCAGTAGCGCCTGTTGGACCTGTAGAACCTGTTGGACCGGTAGAACCTGTTGGACCTGTAGAACCTGTTGGACCTGTTGGACCTGTGCCGATTGGACCTGTTGGACCGGTAGAACCTGTAGAACCTGTAGAACCTGTTGGACCAGTTGGACCTGTTCCAATAGAACCAGTAGGACCTGTAGAACCTGTAGAACCTGTTGAGCCAGTAAAACCTGTAGCACCAGTTGGACCTGTAGCACCAGTTGGACCTGTAGCACCAGTTGGACCTGTTGGACCTGTGCCGATTGGACCTGTTGGACCAGTAGAACCTGTAGAACCTGTAGAACCTGTTGGACCAGTTGGGCCTGTAGCACCAGTTGGACCTGTAGCACCAGTTGGGCCTGTAGAACCTGTTGGGCCTGTAGGGCCTGTAGAACCTGTAGGACCAGTAGAACCTGTAGAACCAGTTGGACCGGTTGGACCTGTGCCGATTGGACCTGTAGAACCAGTAGGGCCTGTGAAACCTGTAGAACCAGTAGGGCCTGTGAAACCAGTAGCACCAGTAGCACCAGTAGCACCAGTTGGACCAGTAGCACCAGTAGCACCAGTAGCACCAGTTGGACCAGTAGCACCAGTAGCACCAGTTGGACCAGTTGGACCAGTAGCACCAGTTGGTCCTGTAGAACCTGTTGGACCTGTAGAGCCTGTTGGACCAGTAGAGCCTGTGAAACCTGTAGAACCTGTTGGACCGGTAGAACCTGTTGGACCGGTAGAGCCTGTTGGACCTGTAGAGCCTGTTGGACCAGTAGAGCCTGTGAAACCTGTAGAGCCTGTTGGACCTGTAGAGCCTGTTGGACCTGTTGAGCCTGTTGGACCTGTTGAGCCTGTTGGACCTGTTGAGCCTGTTGGACCTGTTGAGCCTGTTGGACCTGTGCCAAGTGGACCTGTTGGGCCAGTAGAGCCTGTTGGACCAGTAGAGCCTGTTGGACCTGTAGAACCTGTTGGGCCTGTAGCACCTGTTGGTCCGGTAGCACCTGTTGGTCCAGTAGCACCTGTTGGTCCGGTAGCACCTGTTGGTCCAGTAGCACCTGTTGGTCCGGTAGCACCTGTTGGTCCAGTAGCACCTGTTGAGCCTGTAGCACCTGTTGAGCCTGTAGCACCTGTTGAGCCTGTAGCACCTGTTGGTCCTGTAGCACCTGTTGGTCCTGTTGGACCTGTTGGTCCTGTTGGACCTGTTGGACCTGTACGACCTGTTGGACCAGTTGAACCTGTAGAACCAGTTGAACCTGTAGAACCTGTTGGACCAGTTGGACCTGTTGAGCCTGTAGAACCTGTAGAACCTGTAGAACCTGTAGAACCAGTTGAACCTGTAGAACCAGTTGAACCTGTAGAACCTGTACGACCTGTTGGACCTGTTGGACCTGTGGAGCCGGTTGGACCTGTTGGGCCTGTAGAGCCTGTAGAGCCTGTGGCACCAGTTGGACCTGTAGGACCTGTGGAGCCTGTAGGACCTGTGGAGCCTGTAGGACCTGTGGCACCAGTAGAGCCAGTGGAGCCTGTAGGACCTGTGGAGCCTGTGGCACCAGTTGCACCAGTAGGACCTGTGGAGCCAGTAGGACCTGTGGAGCCTGTAGGACCTGTGGAGCCTGTAGGACCAGTGGCGCCAGTAGGACCAGTTGCACCAGTAGGACCAGTTGCACCAGTTCGACCTGTAGGGCCAGTAGAGCCTGTAGAGCCTGTAGAACCTGTTGGACCTGTTACCGAACCAGTTTGCACATAACCAAAGGCGATGTTATTGATAGATTCCCCACCACTAATATTATTAATAAAATCAAAATAACCGTAATAATAACTGGAAGATACTATAAGTGATGGTGAAGTCACCAAAGTGCTATATATCAATGCTGAATTTACAAAAAAATAAACAACTTGATTATTATTAACTACTATAGTAAATTGTGTTGCGCTTGTGAAATTACCAGAAATATCAACAACTTGCGAATCGTTGGCAAATATAGTATATTTACCTGCTCCACCTGAAATAGGGTAATCTATACCAAAGTAATGATATTTTCTATATGATAAATCGTTTAAATTTTGATAAGCTACGCCATAGTAATCTACCGCGCTGGTAACATTGTCAGATACATAAAACGTTATAAATACCGATGCATAAGATTCTACTGTTCTTGCTATACTCTCCCCTGATGAAGGTGCTGCAAAAATAGAATTTTTAGTTGGAAAAGTGATATTTGAATTATTTGTTGTTAATGTAAATAATGCAGGACCGCCCTGACCTGTATTTCCAACTAAACCTGTAGGACCAGTTGCTCCAGTTCCTCCAGTTGCTCCAGTGATACCTGTTGGACCTGTAGAACCTGTTGGACCTGTAGAACCTGTTGGACCTGTAGAACCTGTTGGACCTGTAGAACCTGTTGGACCTGTAGAACCTGTTGGACCTGTAGAACCTGTTGTTCCTGTAGAACCAGTAGAACCAGTTGTTCCTGTGGTACCAGTAAATCCTGGAGGGCCAGTTGGACCTGTGAAACCAGTTGGACCTGTGAAACCAGTTGGACCTGTTGGACCTGTAGAACCTGTAGAACCAGTAGAACCAGTTGTTCCTGTCGTGCCAGTAAATCCTGGAGGTCCTGTAACACCAGTAGGACCTGTGAAACCAGTTGGACCGGTTGAGCCGGTAGAGCCTGTTGAGCCGGTAGAACCTGTTGAGCCGGTAGAACCTGTTGTTCCTGTCGTGCCAGTAAATCCTGGAGGTCCTGTAACACCAGTTGGACCTGTGGCACCAGTTGGACCTGTAGCACCAGTTGGACCTGTAGCACCAGTTGGACCTGTAGCACCAGTTGGACCTGTAGCACCAGTTGGACCTGTTCTACCTGTAGGTCCGGTTGTTCCTGTAGGACTTGTTTGTATGTATCCAAATGCAATATTACTTATAGCTTCTGTAGCTATATTGCTATTAAATGAAAAATAAGCATAATAATAAGGTAATGTTATCGACGGTGTAATTGAAGCTGTACTATACAATAATACCGAGTCCACGAAAAAATAAACAATACTATTATTCACGACGATTGTAAATTGTGTCGAAGATGTAAAAGAACTACTACTTACACCAGTAGATAAACCATTTGCCCATATAGTATATCCAGACGCAGGGGTGTCTACATTAAAATAATGATAAGGTGTATAAATATTACTAGGTGCACTATACGCTAAACCGTAAAAATTTGTAGTTGTACTGCTATCGCCGGTTATATAAAAGGTTAAAAATGCGGTTTGATAAGCTTCTAATGTTCTTACAAATGTATTCGATGCAGGACTTGTTGCATTAGCATTTATAGAATTCTTACTTGGAAATGAAATATTCACTGGATAGTCCGTTATTAATGTAAATAACGCAGGACCTGGTGTTCCTGTAGGACCTGTGGAACCGGTAGGACCTGTGGAACCGGTAGGACCTGTGAAACCGGTAGGACCTGTGAAACCGGTAGGACCTGTAGGACCTGTGGAACCGGTAGGACCTGTGGAACCTGTAGAACCGGTAGTTCCAGTTGTTCCTGTAAAACCAGGAGGTCCTGTAAAACCAGTGTGACCAGTTGGACCTGTAAAACCAGTTGTTCCTGTAAAACCAGGAGGTCCTGTAAAACCAGTTGGACCTGTGAAACCAGTAGGTCCTGTTGTTCCGGTTGTTCCTGTAAATCCAGGAGGTCCAGTAGGACCTGTGGCGCCGGTTCTTCCTGTCGAACCAGTAAAACCTATTGCACCAGTAGGTCCGGTTGTTCCTGTAGGACTGGTTTGTATATATCCAAATGCAATATTACTTATAGATTCCGTACTGGTGTTACCGTTAAACGCAAAATATGCATAATAATAAGGTCCTGATGGAGGTGTTACTGAAGCACCACTGTATTTTAATACCGAGTCTACATAAAAATAAACAATACTATTGTTCACTACTATGGTAAATTGGGTTGTGGAAAGAAAAGGACCAGTTGGTACACCTGTAGCCACGCCGTTAGCAAATATATAATAATTACCATTTACTGGATTATCTGTATAAAAATAATGCCATGGATTTGTATAATCTCCATCAAAATATGTTAAGCCACAATTATTCGTTGTAGTAGAGTCATTTGCTGTAATATAAAATGTCAAAAATGCGGTTTGATATGCTTCTAATGTTCTGGCAAATGTCGAAGAAGCATCAGGTGATGCTGTAATTGAATTTTTACTAGGGAATGATATATTTGAATTAGTAGTTGTTAATGTAAACAAAGCTGGGCCTGGTGTTCCAGTAGGACCAGTAGGACCAGTGCCGATTGGACCTGACGGACCAGTTGGACCTAGACCTCCACTACCAGTTGGACCTGTATATCCAGTACCACTACCACCATTTCCAGCTCCAGTAGGACCAGTATATCCTCTAGGGCCTATGCCTGCTGGACCTGCTGGACCGACTGGACCAGGGGGACCTTGACCTTTTAAATCGCAACATCTTTGCGCACCTAAATATTGAGTATAATTTCCATAATATCTGGACATTTATATTATATTATATATGTGATATTAATTTTTGTAAATTATCTGTAATTATTTTCTATTTATAATTATTTTCTATTTGTAATTATTTTCTATTATTTGTAATAATCTTGTTTTATCTATATTATCATAATCAAATAAATATTTATCGCTCCATTCTGTATTTTGATTTGTCTGTGACACATACAATTTTTCTTTTTTACAGTATTTTCCTATATACCCATTTTCACACAAAACTTCTTCTGGTATTACATAAAATTTACCGTTTTTACAATTTAACCAGTAAATATCGTTATCACCTTCTTCATAACATCTATTTTTACATTTACCATTTATTCTACAATCGTATTTACATAAATTAAACATATATGAATTTATATTGTTATGAATAATAGAACCTACTTTTTCTTGAACCTTTTTATTTCCAATCATAAAATCATATACTAACCCTTCAATATCATTATTTTTAAACTCTATAAAATCAACTTTTGTTTCTCTAATTTTTCGATATTCTTTTTCTTGTTTTTGCCATTTAGTAGTCGGTGTATCTAGAATATCAAAATTTAATTTATTACATAATTCATAATAATTGTTTAATTTTTCAATAATATTATTTGATTGAACTTCATATTTGTTGTATTTTGATTTCTGTGCGATACCAATTGTTTTTAAACCTACCACTTCTTCATAAGGAATTAACCACATCTTTTTATCTTCATCACATATACACAAAAGTATACAATTATCATATTTCCCATTATTCAATCTAAAATAGTATTGATTTCTATCAGTTTTCTTAATAGTGGTTTTAACTTGAATACCTAACCATAAATCATTTATTTCGTTAAATTTTTGAATAGCAATATCAGCTTTACAACCATCAAATGTTTTGAGAATTTTAAAATAATGGTCTATCATATTTCTAAAATAAGCTATATTATTGTACTCTTGTTGTAAAGAGTTTTTGTTTTCACCTGTTCTAAACTCCTTTAATTTAATTCCAGTGTTCTTATTTACACAAGAAGGACAATTGGTACCTTGATTTAATCCATTAAAATTCTTCCAACATACTTCGTTTTTGTGACCACACGACGCAATATATGTCAAAATTTGTTTATTATTTATATAATATGTTTCAAATTCTTCTTTTGTGTAACATAGATGACAATCTTTACTTGTAAAGTGCGATACAATCGTTTCATAACTCGGTATATCCAAAGCACAATTTTTACATTTATTTCCATTTCCCTTTAAGAATAATTTGAGACTAATTGTATTAGTGTGACCACAAGTTGCTACGTAATTTAACTTACCTAATTGGTTATCATATGTTTCACTTTTTAACAAACAATTATTTTGTTCAAATATGTTTTTCACTTGCTCTAATGTATATTTAGTAGGCATATCTTATATATACCTACTAAATATTTAAATATGTTTAAATAATGTATTGTTAAACCAAAATTTAATTTATCGTTTTGTAATATTTTGTCACGGATTATGGTCTCGTTAAGTTGAGGGCAACTGCGCGAGGCAGAGACGTATCGAGCCAAGACTTGCTACATCGTACTTCACCACAAGAGGTAAATCATTCTCTAGATAGACTTCTATTTGCTGACATAAATTAGTACACTTGATAAAGTAACCTAAATTTTTAAGTGAAAATTCGCCTTGAATAATCTTGGATGAATCTTGTTTCAAAATAAAACCCATAGAACCATCTGATTCTGCTCGATGGATTTCTGCAGATGCGAATTGTCCAGAACATTTAAATATTAGCTCACTACCAACCGATTTAATTTCCAATTTATCTGAAATACAAGATAAATCACGAATAATCTTTTGAAAATCAGCGGATGGCAAATTAATAATAGAAGAAAATTTAACATCTGGATACTGTAACTCTTCAGGCTCAGGTTCAATCAATCGTAGCTTCTGGGTCTTACATTGCTTAATTTCACCATTTTCAAATTTCAATGCTAAATGTGAAACAATGCCGTCTACATAATCAGAACCTTCAATATAAAGGGTTAAGGTGTCATCATTGTCAATAGAATTAATTAATTTAAATAAATGAAACATGTTTACCCCAATAATAATTTTATCCTTCTTACATTCATAGAATTCAAAATTTTGCGCTGCTAAATAAAGATGAGCTAAAATTGTGTGTGATTTATCCATATTAATAATACGAATGCCATCTGGTTCAAATGTAATATTTGTTTCTAAAAGAATATCTTTTAGGGCAGTCATTAACGTTCTAAATGGCGCGATTTGTACAGTCTTAATAGTTAAAACATTTCCTTCTGTTTGAGGCAATGTTTGTGTTTTATTTGAAAATGCGGACATTATATCTATTTTAAGTTAATATTCTTTAAACCCTTATGAAATTAAATATTAAACGCATCGCTGTATATGGCATAAAATATAAACGTGAAATTGTATTTTCCTATAATGATTGTATTGTTTATAGTTTAACTTTTGGAACTCTTCTAGTTCCATGACCATGTCTTCTTTTAGCTATTTTTGCCAATGCTAAAGCCTTTGACTTTGGTTTACAACCTTTTTCTAAAATAGTATAATCAACGGCAGCCGCTTTTCCAGAAGTTATTGCACTTGCTAAACGAGCAACACCCCAAGATTGGGCCGTTTGATTCGGACGTGAACCAGAAGAAAAATATGCTCCTTCTCCTTTACTTATAATTTTTGCTAAAGCGGACTTGGAACATCCAGTTGCCTTTGCCAAATCATTTGTAGCACCAATTTTATCCACGTTATATAATTTACTCGCTTTACTTACATGGCGCGATTTTTTTGAAGTAAAAGATGATACATTCTTTCGAGTATAGAAATCGCCTTTTTTGTATAGTCTTCTAGATTTCCGTATCATATTGGTTTGTTTTTTTCTATCTTTTCTAGTGAGCCGTTTTGGTAAATATCGTAAGCTAAGTAATTTGGGCATCATTTCGCTATTATAATTGGTGATATAATAGAATGATATAATAATACTTTTATAAATATAAAAAGTTGAAAAAGCAATTTAAAAACAATATGATAAACAACATAGAATGACAGATGAAATAACATTAGTATCAATGGAAGGTAAATGTTCAGAAACTATAAAAACATTAATACAGAAATACAAAGACAATGAATATATGACAAACCGAATATACAATCATATTGTAAATTATTTACCTAATACGCTTGAGAATGAACTCAAAAATCATGAAAAACGTGTAAATCGCAATAATTATTTAACAAATGAACAACAAATTTTTATACAAGTTTTTTTGAGTAAAAATAAATACTTTTATTTGCAAAATAATAATTTTTTTTACGAATATGATGGGGAAAAATATTTAATCGTTAAAGAGGATGATGTAATTCATAAATTGCTTTCTACTATATCGAATGACCGTATTCTTTTACAATGGAAACACAAAACAAAGCTTAACATCATTAAACAAATTAAGGACAGAAGCCTTTTTAATTCTATACCAGAAACAGACACCATTCAAAATGTTTTAAACGTTTTATATCCAGCGATTTTTAATTCTAAAAATAATGCAAAATATTTTCTTACCATTATTGGGGATAATATTCTAAAAAAACATTCAAACAACATAATTCTAGTCAGTCAAAAAATGAAACAAATATTAAATGAATTAGATAATGTAGCATTATCTTCTATAGGCTCCAACAATACAACGAATAATTTTATGACCAAATATCATGAAAATCATTCTTACGAAAACTGTAGACTTATAAAAATTAATGAAAATTTTTCCATTGAAGTATGGAGGGAATTATTAAAAAAAATTGGACTTGATTTGCTATGTGTTGCGGCACATTATTCAAAACGATATGAATCGGCCGACCATTTTATAGAAAACAAATCAGACGAAGAACTAACTTCCTATGTTTATTATTTAAAAAACACAAATCCAAATCATATAGTTGTTGATTTTTGTAATAAATACATCATTGAATCGAACAGTGAGTTGAAAATGGAATGGAAAAATTTACATTTTGTTTGGAAACAATTTTTATCTAGTTGTAACTTACCAAATGTTATATATTCAAACACATTAAAGAATATTCTTAAAGAAAAATATACTTATGACGATGATGATGATAGTTTTATGGGTATAACAAGCAAATATTTACCAGTACATAGTGATTTTATTAAATTTTGGGAAAATACGGTTACTCTTCAAATTTCAGAGAATGATGCTTATGCGAATACTATTGTAAATAATATTCATAATTTATTTTTTGATAACGAAATAGAAATAGACGAATTGTGTTCTCTTTTTAAATATTGGTCAAAACAACATCCACAACAACTGATGTCAAATGGTCATATTTCAGAAGAAAATATTCTAAAGATTTTAAAACATTTCTTTCCTATGGTTGAAATTATAGAAGATAAATTTGTTATAAATGTTTGTTGTAATATATGGAATAAAATGAATGACATAAATGAATCATTTGAATATATTAAAGAACAAATAAAAACAGAACATAAATTAGCTCTTATCTCATTTGATGATGCATATAATTATTATTACAAGTTTTGTAATTTAAAATCATTGAATTTTATTGTCAGCAAAAGATATTTTGAAAAATATCTATATTTTAAAATAGCTGACCACATTGTTTATGAAAAATTTATAGAAACAGAATGGGCGCAGTAATAATAATGTGTAAAAATTATACAGTATTATTTTCGATAGTTTTTATTTTTGATTTGTTTTGTTTTGATTTGTTTTGTTTTGTTTTGTTTTGTTTTGTTTTGTTTTGTTTTTCATTTATGCAGCATTTCCTGCTACAAATTGAAGGTTTACACCTGATGTTCCGACTCCTTCTCCATTGTATGATTGTGGGGCTAAAGGTCCTCCTAAAACCATACCACCTCTCATCTTTCTAGAACCGTGACCTTTCTTGAATAACTTGAAAGTTCCCTTCTTTGGTTTAAAACCTAGTTTAAATAATTTTTTAATGGCACTTTTTCCTCTTTTATGTTGTTTTCTAGAAACAATACGTCCGTGCTTATTCATCATCAAATGAGATTTGGTAAGTCCACCTGCGGTTTTTTTTGCTGTTCCGTGCCAAACTTGAGCACGTGTTCCGATAGTATGTTCGAATGTCATTATAAGATAAATTGAGAAAATAATTATTTTACTAAATGAATATTCGCCCATGGACACATTTAGACGCAACTAAAATTTATTGGTGGGCGGACTTCCGCTTCCACCTGGCATACCTTCCATTCTACCTAAATAATTCACATTCAATGGTTGGTCTAAATAAAAATTACCATATTGTGTATTTCCGCCTTTTGAATAATTTATAATTTGTGATATTCTCATGTTATTAGAAATGCGTGTAGACGGTGAATCTGAACCAACCGTAAATTTGTCGTAATTATCAGGGGTGCAAGAGGCGCAAGTTAGTTGTTGAGCGTTAGGAAATAATGCATTGTACGCGGCTATATAATTTATCATTTTTGATGTATTTGCTTTTTTTCCTGGTGTAAATTGACGTTGTGAATACATATATACATTATAGTTTATTTTTGTTTCTTTCAAACGTTCAATTAAGTTTATTTTTTTGCAATATATTGTAAATATATATAATAATGAAAACAATTATGGTAACCGGAGGAGCCGGATTTATCGGCTCCAATTTGTGCGAACGTTTACTAAATGACGGTCATCATGTGATGTGTATCGATAATCTATATACTGGTTCTATACAAAATATTAAACACTTATTCGATAACCCAAGATTCAAATTTATGAACCATGATATTATAACCCCTTTGTATATGCCATTCAAAATTGACCAAATATATAATTTAGCATGTCCTGCATCTCCCCCTAAATATCAACAAGACCCTATTTACACTCTAAAAGTAAATTTTCAAGGAGTGTTAAACCTACTTGAATTAGCAAAAAAACATAAAGCAACCATACTACAGTCTTCTACTTCTGAAGTATATGGAGAGCCAGAAGTATCACCACAACATGAAAATTATAGAGGCAATGTAAATACGATTGGGATACGTAGTTGTTATGACGAAGGGAAAAGAATCGCAGAAACGTTGATGATGGATTATCACAAGCAACATAACGTAGATATTCGAATTGTGCGAATATTTAACACATATGGCCCTAGAATGGATAAATATGATGGAAGAGTGGTGTCCAATTTTATAAACCAAGCGATTCATGATAAAGATATTACATTATATGGAAAAGGTGACCAAACACGCAGTTTTTGTTACATAGATGACCTTCTAAATGGGTTGATTTGTTTAATGAATTCATCCTATACTCAACCGATGAACATTGGAAACCCTTACGAAATAAGTGTCACCGAATTGGCCAACATTATTATTCGTTTAACCAATTCTAAATCATCTATTGTATATAAACCGTTACCTAGCGACGACCCTACCAATAGAAGACCTGATATTTCTAGAGCCAGAGAAATACTTCATTGGGAGCCGAGATATGATTTGGAAGATGGAATTATAAAAACCATCGATTATTTTTCTAGCCTAAAAGAATAAAATTGAATAAAAATTACGGTTTAAAACAAATACCACACTATAACTATAATGACCTCTACAGACGTTAATCTCGCAAATAAATATCAAAAAAAAACCGACATTGAACATATTTTATCCAATCCAGACACGTATATCGGCTCTGTAGAAGAAGTGGATACTGATTTATGGATTCTTGATAAAACCTCTAATAAAATCGTTGAAAAAAACATTAAATATATTCCTGGTCTATTTAAACTATTCGATGAAGGTATTGTAAATTGTCGCGACCATGTAATTCGCATGCAACAAGCTATTGCTAACGGACAACAGAATTGCCTGCCTGTATCCAATATTGAAATTACCATTGATGACGATGGCACAATTACCATGATGAATGATGGAAACGGCATTGATGTCGCAGAACATCCTGAACATAAATTGTGGATTCCAGAAATGATATTTGGACATCTAAGAACATCTACCAATTACGATAAAACTGAAAAGAAAATTGTTGGCGGTAAAAACGGTTTTGGATTTAAATTAGTTTTAATATGGTCCACCTATGGTTCAGTTGAAACAGTTGACCATATTAGGGGATTAAAATATAAACAAGAATTCAAAAACAACTTGGACGAAATCTGCAAGCCTTCTATTACAAAATGTAAAAACAAGCCATATACAAAAATCACATTCAAGCCAGATTATAACCGTCTCGGTATTCATGGTCTGACCCCTGATATTATTGCTCTACTGAAAAAAAGGACCTATGACATAGCGGCTGTGACCGACAAGACCATTAAAGTAAAATATAACGGCGAGCTGGTTCCTGTTAAAAATTTTGAACAATATATGAATATGTATATTGGCGACAAAACTGAAACACCGCGTGTATACGAAGAAAATGGCCAACGTTGGGAATATGGTGTGGCATTAACTCCTACCAATGAATTTTCCCAAGTATCCTTTGTAAACGGCATTCATACAGCCAAAGGTGGAAAACACGTTGAATATATTTTGAACCAAATCACCAGAAAACTAGGTGAATTTATTGAAAAGAAAAAGAAGGTCAAGGTCAATCCTAACACTATTAAAGAGCAGCTCATATTATTCTTGCGTTGTGATATTGAAAATCCAGCCTTTGATAGTCAAACCAAAGATTATATGAATACTCCTTCGTCTAAATTTGGTTCTAAATGTGACGTCAGTGATAAATTCATTGAAAAGATTGCTAAAATGGGAGTCATGGATGCTGCATTGCAATTGACCGAAGTCAAAGAAAACAAGGCGGCCAAAAAAACGGACGGCGTGAAAAGCAAAACGGTTCGCGGCATACCTAAATTGACCGACGCCAATTGGGCAGGTACTGAAAAATCCAGAGATTGTATTATCATATTTTGTGAAGGTGACTCGGCCAAAGCAGGTATTATTTCTGGCTTATCATCCGAAGACCGCAACATTATTGGAGTTTATCCTATGAAAGGTAAGATATTAAATGTAAGAGGAGAGCCTGTGAAGAAGATTTCCGAAAATAAAGAAATTGCGGAAATCAAGAAAATATTAGGTTTGGAAACTGGTAAAAAATACAACACTATCGAAGATGTATATAAAAATTTGCGCTACGGTAAGGTGTTATTTATGACCGACCAAGATTTGGATGGCAGCCATATAAAGGGATTAGGTATCAATTTGTTCCAATCTGAATGGCCGACTCTTGCAAATATTCCTGGATTTATTGGGTTCATGAATACGCCTATATTGAAGGCGAAAAAAGGCGACGTCGAATTGAATTTCTACAATGACGGCGAATATAACGAATGGAAGGAAGCAAATGATAGCAAGGGGTGGAAAATTAAATATTATAAAGGTTTAGGAACCAGTACAGGTAAGGAATTTCGTGAATATTTTGAGAAAAAGAAAATGGTAGGATTCGAACATTCTGAAAAATCTGACGATGCTATTGATATGGTATTTAACAAAAAACGTGCGGATGACCGTAAAGACTGGCTGAAATTATACAACAGAGAGGCCTATCTAGATACCGCAAAATCGAATGTTACCTACGAAGAATTCATTGATAGAGAATTAATACACTTTTCGAAATATGATTGTGACCGAAGCATTCCTAATTTGATGGATGGTCTTAAAATATCTTTGCGTAAAATATTGTTTTCATCATTCAAAAAGAATTTAACAAGTGAAATTAAAGTAGCCCAGTTTTCAGGCTATGTTTCAGAGCATTCTGGTTATCATCATGGTGAAGCAAGTTTAAATGCCGCAATTGTTGGAATGGCTCAAAATTTCGTCGGCTCAAATAATATTAATTTGTTTATGCCTAACGGTCAATTCGGTACTCGATTACAAGGTGGCAAAGATAGTGCATCAGAAAGATATATATTTACCCAATTAAATAAAATCACACGCACTATTTTCCCAGCGGCAGATGATAATGTTTTGGAATATTTGAATGATGATGGTTTGTCTGTAGAGCCAATTTATTATGCGCCTATAATCCCTATGGTTTTAGTCAATGGGTCGAAGGGAATTGGAACAGGTTTCAGCACTGATATTATGTGCTATAATCCGTTGCAAATTATCGAATATTTACAAAACAAATTGTTATTTATTGAAGACGAAATCGAATTTATTCCCTATTATGAAGGATTCAAGGGTCAAATATCGAAAATTAATGACGAAAAATTCTTAATCAAAGGGGTATATGAAAAATTGGCAGTAGATAAAATTAAAGTTACCGAATTACCTGTCGGTTATTGGACGGAAGATTTCAAAGAACTATTAGAGTCGCTCATTGAACCAGGTGTTGATAAAGAAGGCAAAAAACTATCCGCGATTATTAAAGATTATGATGATATGAGTAAAGATACAAACGTTGATTTTACCATTACATTTATGAAGGGTAAATTAGAAGAATTAGAGGCGTCCAAAAGTGCCGATTATGGTTGCAATGGGGTTGAAAAATTATTGAAATTGTATACTACAAATACGACCACAAATATGCATTTATTCGACGCATGTGATACACTTCATAAATACGAGAAGGTATCGGAAATAATAGATGCTTATTATGATGTGCGTTTAAAATTATATGAAACCAGAAAATCATACTTGATTGATGCATTAGAAAAAGAATTGATATTATTGTCAAATAAAGCAAAATATATACAGGAAAATTTGGATGGAACAATTGATTTACGAAAGAAAAAGAAGGAACAAGTAATTACAATGTTAACAGAAAAGGGTTATGCTAAAATAGATGATGACGAATATAAATATTTAATAAAAATGCCTATGGATTCGGTTACGGAAGAAAATGTACATAAATTGTTAAAGGATAAAGAAAGTAAAGAAACTGAATTAAATGTAATTAAAAATACGACTGTCCATAAAATGTGGAAAACTGAATTGGATGTTCTGAAAGAACAATATCTAGAATATAAAGATTTACGAACTCGACTCATGAATGGTGAAGACGATGCCAAGGTAAATAAGAAGAAAGTGGTATCTAAGGGCGGCGGTGTAGTCAAAAAAATTGTTAAAAGTAAATAAAAATCGTTTATTCATTACATTTGAAGAAAATGAAAAAAGATTTGATAACTAATACATGATTAGTCCTTCAAATTTTTTTTTAAAATTTCGTTGATTTCGCTTTCATTAAAGTTCACTTCACAGTCTATAAATTGAAACAATCTTTTCAAATTATTTATTTTAAACATTCTCTCAAAACTGGTTAAATAACACCATTCTTTATTTTGCCTATAAAAATCGATGAGTTCATTACTGGTTTTGTTTAAAAATGGTATGGCATTTTTATCGTTTTTAAACCAACTGCTCTTACTTTGTGCTGTAATATTCTCTCTAATTTGTATTATCACTTTGGTTTGTGGGAATAGCTCTTTAAAATCCTTTATATAATTTATATTCCCTGAATCATATCTAATCTCTTTAAACCCCCAAATATTGGTGCTATCTTTATTTTTAAACATATTTATAATTGTTATTCTAATAAGTTGCACGATTTGTTGATAATGATATGAATTATACCAAGCAGGCTTAACATTTTTCTCAATTAAATCTTCGTATAAAGTAGGTTGTAAAAACCCTGGAGTATAGGTCGTTGAAGTGACCTTGATTCTTCTATAAAATTCTAACAAACTATTTATGGCACCATAATTCTCGCCGCAAATATTACTATTTGGTAAAGTATTTAGTATTCTTTGTAAAGTCGTAGAACCTGACCGACCTGTCGCGCATATTAAAACTATTTTGTCGTCCATATTTACTACTAAATAGCATTATTAGTAAATATTTATATATACGCGTTGTTGCTCTAGAACCAAGGTTTCAATTCTAGCTGTCTATCGTTATCATTTGCCATTACAGGGTGAGCAATTGGTACAACTAGAGTGCTAACGTCATTCACATATTTCATATATCCTTGAGCCTCGCTATAAACTTGCTGAATACAATAATCCAACACAATCTTATTTAATTGTATAATTTGTTCTTGATAATTACCTGGTTGATTTGATGCATATTGCAAAAAAACACTTCTCATTATTATTTTTAAAGAATCACAATCTTGTGGTCCAATCACATATTGTCCATTTGATTTTTGGTAAACACCTGCTCGAATACCATTTTGAATCATCTGAATGTTTTGTAGAGAGAAAAAGGCCTCTGATAAAGGTGTCGAGTCCCATAACCCTTCGGTGGGATTCCTAAATGTTGCACATTGATTAGCAGGTATTTTATCATACATTTGAAATAAAGTTGAAGTATTTGGTGTTTTAATATCTACTCGTCCATTATTCACTTTGTTCATTTATACTATTCAAATAGAAAAATTTATATATTTTCTATATTTTATATATATGGAAACTTTTCAAAAAATTGTCCTTTTTTCTGCCATTATAATATTAATTATTGTTTTAGTAATTATAGGTATGTCATTATCAAATGCAAAGTCTTCACAAGCCTGGCCACCTATGGTGTCTGAATGTCCTGATTATTGGTCTGTTGATGGTTCTGGCAATTGTGTAAATATACATGATTTAGGAACTTGTTCTCCATCTGGAAATGATAGACATTTAAAAATGGATTTTAGCACGTCTGATTATACTGGTTCACAAGGTGCATGTAATAAATATACATGGGCTACCAACTGCGGCGTAACTTGGGATGGTATTACGTATGGGGTGAGTAATCCATGTCAAACAACATCCACCTAATTCTAGAATACATGTAATAGATATAATAGATGTAAATGTGCAAAAGGCGTAAAAATAATATAGTTATATGTAAAATGACAAATACAAACCATGAAGTTACACTGATAAACAATGATGCCGTGATAAACAAAATGAACCAATTACCTGTCGAAATAATAAATATAATAAAGGACTTTGTTCCAAAGATTGCTTTTGTCTTTACAAATAGAGAGAATTATAGATTGTATCATTCATTACTAACACCTTGTATTACAAATTATGAAAATTATATCAGGGATACCATTCGTCGCGACAATGAATTTGTATTTAATATGATAATTAGAGAGAATTACAAAAAATGGTACGAAATCAAAAAATATAGATATAAAAATATGGTTTTCAACAATTATATGTATTTTATTATTCATTATTGCATTGAAAATGACTCTAATAATTGCAGCAATGTTATTCATATTTTTTTACAAGAACATGGATTAGGTAAAAATCTACATAAAAAGAATGTTGTTAAATATATAAGATGGAAAAATTAAATATGAACAATATTCTGAATAGAGATGATATAGTAATGAATATCAAAAATATATTACATGATTTTGAAAATAACAAAAATAATTTGCTTTCTAAGAAAGGTATATATGTTTATGGAGACCCAGGAACAGGAAAAACCACCTTTATTACGAATATTTTAAAAGAACTAGATTATGATATTGTTAAATATGATGCAGGTGATATACGGAACACATCTGTCATTGAAGATATAACCAGACATAATATGTCTGATAAAAATATCATGAGTTTATTTAATAAAAAAGTGCGAAAAATTGCTATCATTATGGATGAAATCGATGGAATGAATAATGGAGATAAAGGTGGCATAAATACTTTGATTAAACTAATTCGACCTAAAAAGACAAAAAAACAAAAGCTCGAAGAAGTCACTGTAAACCCTATTATATGTATTGGTAATTACAAAGTGGATAAAAAAATCAAAGAATTGATGAAAGTTTGTAATACTATTGAATTGAAAACACCAAGTGCATTGCAAATCACTGGCATCGTGAATTCCTTATTACCAAACGTAGATGAAGAAATTAGAATGAAAATTAGTAATTTTGTTCAGGGTGATTTACGAAAACTCAATAATATTTATACATTGAATAAAAACAAACCTGAAATATTCACTAATAACATAATTGATAATATACTGCAGATTAAATCTTATAGCGATGATACGAAAAAAATTACTCATAAACTAATTAATAATAGTTATCATTTGGACGAACACAACAATATTATGAACGAAACGGATAGAACCAGTGTTGGTCTATTGTGGCATGAAAATATTATTGATGTTATTGATAAAATCGATAAAACACAGTCCATACCATTTTATATTCATCAATTGAATAATATATGTTTTGCTGATTATATTGATAGAATTACATTTCAAAAACAAATCTGGCAATTTAATGAAATGAGCTCATTAATTAAAACATTTAAAAATAACAAAATGTATCACGAGTTTTCAAAAAACAACAAAGGCCTTAAAAATAAACAATGTAATTTGGATGAAATTAGATTTACGAAGGTGTTGACCAAATATTCGACCGAATATAATAATTCACTTTTTATACAGAAGTTGTGTCAGAAGTTAGGAATGGATAAAAAGGATTTGTTTGGTTTTTTTGTTCATCTCAAAAATAATAACAGTGACAATGAAATTATTAATTTACTGGAAAATTACGAAATTTATAAATTAGATATTAATAGAATTTATAGATATATTGAAAAGTATATTAAAGAAAATGCGTCTGGAACAGCTGATAAGGAAATAGAAGATGATGAAGATGTTTGTGATGATTGTTTTGAAGATGAATAATTGAGCGAAATTGCGTTTTAGCTTTCTATATCAAACTCAAAATCTTCCATCAAACCTCCTGCGTATAAATTTGATGGTTTTACAGAATTATCCTTTAACATTTCTAATTTATTGCACATAGATATATTGTCATCTTGTAGAACATCTAGGAATTTTTTGTTTTGGATATTCTCGTATAGCTTGGTTGTTTCTACCACCTCGTTTTCAGAATATCTTTCATCTTTACCGCTAAATTTAATGTTGCTAGAAAACCCTTTACTAAATATAGCGTTTTTTCGTATAGGTAATGTATTTGGTTTCGCAATAAAACGATTGTTTGGCAAATGATTACAATTTATTTTATTATTATTTATCTTATTACTGGTTACAAATATACGTAAATAAAATAATATAAATATTGATAAAAACTTCATAAGTAAATGTATTATGATGTTTTTATGTATATTATGCAAATAATATTTCTTTTACAAAAAATATAATTTAGAGCGGCAACTATCTTTTACAAAGTTGTTTCATTATTTTGGGTTGGTGGTTGTTCTGATGGTTGTGGTGGTTGTTCTGATGGTTGTGGTGGTTGTTCTGATGATGGTGGTTGTTGTTTATCTTTCATTTTCTCCTGAATTTTCTCTTGGATTAATTTTTTTATTTTATCTTCCAAATATTGAACCTTATCTGTCAAAAATTTGTTTTCCAATGTTAACTGATTTATAATACTTGTTTGCTCATTGTTGTTTTGAGGATTCATAAATGGTTGTAATTTATTCATAGTAGCTTGATATTTTTTATATTCTTCCATTTGTTGATGTATCATTTTTTCTCTATCCTCTTTTCGTTCTTTAATCTGTTTTATTACGTCTGGTTTGTGTTCTGGTTTACCAGGTTCATAATATTCTAATAAACTATCTATATCTTCCATGAAAAATTTTAGTATATCAGGTTCTTTTATCATATCGGCAGGAGTTACTGAAGATAAATTTAGAAATTTACTTTGTCCTTGTGCTAATAAGTCCTTTTTATTCACTGAGTTATGATTGTGTGAAAATACTAGTATAACTTTAAATGGGTCTAATTGAACAAAAGGTATGGTATAATCCTTTAAAAATGTCTTCTCTTCTGCTATACAAGACGTCTCGTCATATCTGGTTTGCTTTAATAATTCTCTTTTAAATGCAAACGTTGCAGCGGTCGCATGATTTGGACCATATGGACCAAACTTATACATTTTATTTATATCATCTTTAAAGTAAATAAACATTTCACTAGACCCTGCGCATAATGCTTTAGGTGAAGCGTTTAATTTTTCTACTGCATGACTGATTCTTTCTGGCGGATAATAATCATCATCGTCCATATAAATAATTATTTCACCCTTTGCTTTATCATTTAAAAAGTTTCTTTTTTTACCTAAAGTCATTTTTTCGTCGAATTTGAAATATTTTATTTGTGGGATATGGGATACCATGTCTTCTATTTTGTCCGTTCCATCATCTACGATAAGCCATTCGATTTTATCCTTGGGATAGGTTTGGTGTTCAAAACATTTAAGCATCATCGGTATAAATGGCCTTCTATTAAAGGTTGGCGTACATATACTTACAAATGGAATTTTTTTCTGATTTTGTTTATTCTTTCCCATTATTATATTTATTTAATATAATAATATTTAAGTATTATTTGTTTGGTATTTTATTTGTTTGGTATTTATTTGTTTGGTATTTGTTTGGTATTTATTTGCGATGCAAATGTTTACCAATATTTTTCAATTCTTTTGTAATATTACCACCACCAGATTGCCCAAATAACATATTGTATAATCCTCCTTGTTTACTCTTTACAGATTCATAAGTACATGTTTTTTTAGCTTGATTATTACTAACCATCTTCGATAAGTGGTCTTTACTTATAGGTTTAAATATATCAATTGATATTACGCCGTAATATATTAATGCAACGGTTACTATTGAAAACACCCCAGGAATTGTGCCCAATTTAGAGAATGCGCTTACAACTACAAAGAAACTAAAAACACTGATTATAGGCGTTTTATAATATTTAAATACGTCTTGTATTATAGTGGCAGAAGTAATATTCTTACCATTTAATTCCGCCTCATAAGCTATAGCTGAAAGTAAACAATAAGCAATTGATACCCCTGATAAAACGGATAGTAACGGCATTGAAAAAAAGAATAATACTACAAATAAAATGATTAACCCTATGGCACAAGCATAATTAAAAGGTGAAACAACGGTTACATCTTCCCATGTGGGTTTTCCTGTACCAGAATCATTCGTATTGGTCTTAAAGAACCATCCCATATTTACAAACCATAAATAAATCAAATAAATATTGTCCACAATGAACATAAACATAGACACGAAACTTAATATAATAGGACCAAATATAACCAGTATAATTTCAGGTAAACCATTCAACATATTTAAAATAGTGGTAAACGAACTATAATTAAATTGGATTATGGACTCTATAATTGAAATCAAATAGTTTGCTAAAAAGTTTGAAGTGGCTTTATTTTTATACTCGTGAAACATATCTAGAATTTTATTTGAAGAATTGTATTCGCTATATGGGAATTTTAGTTTCATTGACATTTGGGGGTCTGTATAGGTGGTGAAAATATTTGTTTGGATAGGCTGTATATTTGGTTTCGAATCTGTATAAGGAGAGCAATGAATATCTGTAGGCATTATATTTGATTGAGCTAATTTACAAGCATATAATATTAAACCACTACACGAACAATATATGATAAACAGAATAAATAAGACAAATACATTCCATACAAAATTTCTAATATTAGAATAATAACTACCATTCGTTGTGGAATTTGATTCTTGTTTTTTTTCATCGATAGTTGAAGTATCACTTGATTCAGACATTTCTTATATTTAAATGATATAAAATTTATTTTGATTATATGTATATAAGTATTTTACTAAATTGGATATTTACACCTTTGAACAAATTTTATTTTATATTACTTTATATTATATGGCTTTATTTTCAAAACAATATAATACAATATTTTTGATACTCGTTTGTTTTATACTACTGGTGTCAATATTTAATTTGATTGATTACTTAGTCACCAATAAATATATTATAGAGTGTATGACTTCTGGTTCTAATGAGTCAACGAGTCACACTGTGAATTTACCTTTAACAACTACCTATAGTTGTAAAAATTTTTGTGGTCCAACCGCTAGATGTGCTATAACTGGGCAACAATGTTTTACGGATATTGACTGCCCTGGTTGTCAACCACGGAGTTCATCTTCACCCACATCAAATGTAACAAACGTTGACGTTAGTGTTCCTGGAAATGATGATGCCGGAAAACTTACTTTAGGCGTCACCCCTCAATATTCGTCCTTGACAAGTGGTTATGGCACTCGCGAAACAGTAATAACAAATAATATGAATTCTAAACCAGCTATGCCTAGTTTTGGTGTAAATACTTGGTTAACCGAATTTAAGGAAGAAGAAAAACTGTTTAATACTAGATATAAACCATATGGTGTCCAATACATGCCAAATTATCCGCAAAGATATAGTTTAACAGGCGAGTTTATGGATGACGGACCATTAGCTTCTAATGCACCAATGTAATAATCGTTTTCTAATGGGTCGCTCTAGAGCGATTTATCTACTACAACATTCTTCACAATATTGCGAATAATCTTGTCTTCCTTTTCCGCATCGTTATCCCCAGAGCCACCCATGGATTCTATAATGAGTTTATTGTATCTATCCGAGGTTTTGGAATAGGAGTTTTTATAATCAGGATATTGCTCCCTGAATTTTGGAATCAATCGCATGTTCTTGGTCACCACTTTTTTAATAGCCTTGCGCATTTTGCTTTGGTCCTCATCTTTTTCCCATATATTTTCGTCTTTAATATAAATAGTTTCTCTCTTTTTGTCGGTGCAATGAATGGGTCGTTGGGTGATATCGAGGGCATTTAGATTTTTCACAATAATATTCGAAATACCTTCTACAAATCCGAGTTCTCCGACATTTTCTAGGTCACTCACCTGCAATTGGATAGATTCCACAAAATCCGAAATATTCATTGCATCTTTGCAAGTCTCATTTAAGAAAAAGTTCAGGTTAAATGCCTTGTTATGGGAATTGGTAATATTATTACTGTTATTGGTATTATGGAAATTCATATTTTTACACACGTCTAATATCATATTTTTTAACTCAGAATTTTCTTTCATTAAATATTCTACCAAATTTGAATTATTTGATTCAGATGATGGTTCAGAGGATGGTTCACATGATGGTTCATTTTGTAAAACACTACATGTTTTTTTGTGTCGATACATACTTGACGTATGTTTAAAATCTTTTTCGCAAAATGGGCATTTGGCATTTTTTGGCTCCAAATATGTAGCATTTTCATAGCATAATGTAGCTTTTTGGTGTTTCAGTGTGAGTAGGTGTTTATCAAAATTACTTTTCTTACAGCATTTAAAGTCACATATTTCGCAATTAAAATATGTGGCATTTTTGGCATCGCATAAAGTAGCATTTAGTAGCATATATATGCTACACAAAAAAATTCCTAAATATTTCTCCAAAAATAAAAAAAATTTATCGTCACAAAATAAAAAATATTTTTTCTGCGTCCAGACCATAAAATTCAATTATGGTCTCACGATTTAATTTGGGGAAAAGTATTTTGGGTTTTGAAAATTGGACAAAAAAAATGTCCAAAAATGGATTTTCCAAAAAAGTCTTCCCCAAAATTTTCTACGCGACCTACATATGAAGGGACCGAAAAACACCAAAAAAATCGATTTTTCTCTACATTTTGTAGTGAAATTACTTTTCTATCACCACGTTCTTCACAATATTGCGAATTATCTTATCCTCTTTTTCCGCGTCATTATCCCCAGAACCACCCATGGATTCTATAATGAGTTTATTGTATCTATCTGAAGTTTTGGAAGAGGATTTATTATAGTCAGGATATTTCTCCCTGAATTTTGGAATTAATCGCATGTTCTTGGTGACCACTTTTTTAATAGCCTTGCGCATCTTGCTTTGGTCCTCGTCTTTTTCCCATATATTTTCATCTTTAATATAAATGGTTTCTCTCTTTTTGTCGGTGCAATGAATCGGACGTTTGGTTATATCGAGTGCATTCAGGTTTTTCACAATAATATTCGAAATACCTTCTACGAAACCAAGTTCTCCGACATTTTCTAGGTCACTCACCTGCAGCTTGATGGATTCTACAAAATCATTAATATTCATGGCATCCTTGCAGGTCTCGTTTAAGAAAAGGTTCAAGTTGAATGCTTTGTTGTGCGAGTTGGTAGTATTGTTACTATTATTGATATTAGTTCCGTTTTTTATTACTTCCATCATCATATTTTGCTGTTCTACCATTAGATTTTTAAAATCAGATGTTTCTTTTATTAGAGCTGAATTTTGTTTTATTAACATTAAAATAAGCTGGTCTTTATCAGTAGTATCTTCTTTAACTACTAAGCTGGTAGATTTTTCTTCTACGTTACATGTTTTTTTATGTCTCCATAATCCAGAGTAATCTTTATATTTTTTATTACAATTTTGACACTCAAACATTTTTTGCGATTTTTGCGACAAATTGTTTGACAAATCGCAACTGGACATTGCCGTAGACAATGAAAGATGTTTAGACGTGTTGTTGTGTTTATCAAAATCATATTTATTACACGTTATATAGTCACACATTTTACATTCATAATTCTTGCGATTTTTTTGCGATTTTGCGATTGCCATTATTGCTTAATTATTGCCAAGAAAAAATTTCTAAATATTTGACCCAAAAATAAAAAAAAATTATCGTCACAAAATGAAAAATATTATTTCTGCCGCCACACCATAAATTTCAATTATGGTCTCACGAACATTTTTGGCATAAAGTATTTTGGTTTTTCAAAATTGGACAAAAAAAATGTCCAAAAATCGATTTTCCAAAAAAGTCTTGCCGAAAATTTTCTACGCGACCTACATGTGAAGGGACCTAAAATTCACTGAAAATCCGAATTCCTCTACATTTTGTAGTGTGCCATCCCAGTTTCTAAGCACTTCTTTACATATATGGAAAAAAATACACGTAAAGAAACTATTTACCATCCTTTTTCACTCGCAGGAGTAGTTGTATTAAATTCATATTCATTATACAAATCGGTCAATAATTCATCGAAATCCAATGCAACTTCATTACAATGGTCCCATGTGAACCCATCATATATATACGGCATTGCATAATAACTTTTGGTCGGATTGGTCCATTCATGTATATCGTTATTCGTTGGTCCAACTTTGGTGTCTCTATCATTATTGGTAGCATCATACATTTGGTCATACTGATAGTGTCCATAACAACACTCATCCGATACTTCAAAATCATCTATATCGCTATTATAACACGACACCTTATTGCATATATATTCTGCTTCCGCATCCGTAGGCCAGTCATCCGAATTAAAACCACCAGCCATATATTTCGCCTGCAATAGTCTTTCGGTAGTGGGATGTATAGGCCAAAACGAAGGGTCCGCCGGCGAAGCTGATTCCAAGTGGTCGCCCCCAAATACCTTACTACCGTCTCCACCACATATAAAATCAATCCAAGCGTCCCAACCTTCATCTGGCATATCATCTACAGGGATACATTCATAATCACTATTCAGGATACTATGTTGTAACATTAACGATAAAACCCCCATTCGTTCATCATTGCATTCGTAATTACATGCAATATCTTCTTTTTCTAGGGAATATTCACCTTTTTCATTCGTGGCGGAACAATCCGTAGGCGGAATCAACACGTTTGCTCTATACAATTCTTTCAAATAAAATATCCAATTTTTACATAAATTTATTTGCGCATCTACACTTAATATATAACCAGACTCTCGTAAGGGGTTCATTGCGTCACAACCAAATACGCCGCCCACTACACCATGGGTGGATGCATGTGGTGCATAAGGGATTTGATGCAGAAAATCCGTGATACTGTCATATTCCAACATGGTATAATGTGAATCACATTTAGGTAAATCTTTATCTATGGAAACATAGCGAGTAATGTATTTGGACGGATTTATATTCCAGGGCGCGCGCATATATCCATATGCCGTATATAGCTCATCATATTTGGTGTTATAATCCGCCATTACATTTGCCCATTTGCCGTCTGGTATTTTCCCATCGTCTATACCATTGCTTTCATATAACCAACCCCATGTTAAATTATTTGGTAGCGTTAACGTGCCAAAGGTATTTTCCTGAAACATCGGCGAATCCCAAACACTTATATTGTATGCGGTCTCAATCGTATAATCCCAATAAGGCAATGATATGGACGGTTCTACGGCTTGCATTGCCTTCTCGAATATATTCGTCATTTTAATATGCTGTGCTAAAAACCCCAACCCTTCATGAACATGGTCCGCATCTATCCACGCGGCATTAAAATAATGATATTCTAATAAATATACGTAATTATGATAACTGTCGCCATATAGCGCCCCTCCAGTGTCTTCGTCCGTACTCCACATGGTATACATAGCATTGATTGTTTTCGTTAAATCATCATCCGTCAATGCGCGAAATTCACGTCGAACATACATACATAAGAGTTTTCCTTCACTGGTTCGTCCAGTGTATTCGCCGTTAAGAGCGTTATATTGGCGCAATGTTACGACATATTCATCGTTTAAAGGGTCGCATTCATAGGTAAACGACGAGTCGTCGACATCATAATTTTCTAGGCATTCATTGTTTTTATCACAAATGGTATATGTATGCTTATATTTGCGGTCCGCATTATCGTCCCCTGTATCTGTAATCGTCATCCACATATCAGCATATGGTTCGATTATACCAGTGTAGGGTTTTAGGAATTTATATGAATATAAATCGCTTGCATTGGGTAGGAAATATGATAATACGTCATAACCGTTGCGATTCGTCGTAAACCGTAAATCATATTGTTTATAAAAATCCGTATAGGTATCATCATCTTCGTCTAAATAAGTTGGAAAGGCCGTGGGTCTATTCGTTTTATCGATTTTGGCGTTGTTATTATTCATTAACGGATTATTAATGTTTTCTACCAGTGTGAGTGACTCTCCGATTTGATTTCTTTTTACTAGAAGCGATATATTAAACGGCACAGCGGCAATAAAGAGTAAGCCAAATAATAAGACGCACATATACCGTTTATCTTTACGGAATGCACCAAAAAGCGATTCGGTAAATAAACGTAAGTGGGTTTCTTTTAGTTCATTTTCTTCTTTTAGTCTTTGTGTTGTTTCTAAAATGTCAACCCTTTCATCTTTTTCATTATCATTTGTAAAAGCTCCATAATTCATTATCCTATAATTATTAGAAATATATTTTTATGTTTTTATACATTTTATATATTTTTTCTATTTTGTCAATTTTATTTTATATGGGAGGTTTTTTTATATTCATATTATAATAATGCCTACAAATTACGATGTTTCAGGAACAGACCTAGAGGATATATTTCAAATATACTACAGTCAGCAAGCTAGTGCTACAGGGTTAACTGTAAAGAACTCTGATTTAAATACCTATTTTGAAAAAATTGGTGGGGGGACAACCGCCTCTACTACCAATTATACCGTTCGTTTTACAACTACTGTAAGTGGTATAGGAACGGTTTATGAAGATTGTGATTTAAACACTATTTTCGCTGGGAAAACATATAGTGTAGACGATAGTTCTACCTATGCCGAAGTGGTAAATACCGACAGCACCAAATATATTGTCCTATGTTTCGGCAGTAAAACATCCAATACCGACTCTATTTTAAGTAATATTACATTTAATAAGGCAACAACGGTTAATTATTGGATTGTTGGTGGCGGCGGTGGCGGAGGTGGTGCATCCAACAGTACCAGCACTGGAGGAGCCGGTGGTGGAAGTGGTGGAAGTATAACAACAGGGTCATTTAGTGCGACGGTGAATACGAATTATTACATTTATATTGGTAAGGGAGGAAGTGGAGGCATTGCGATTGGTACTGGTGAAGATGGCGACAACTCTTATATAATTAAGCAGTCGAATTATAAAACTACTAATTACATTGGTTATGCAGCAGGTGGCAAGGGCGGCGAAGCTGGAACGGACACTTACAATCTTTATAGCGGCAGCGGTGGTGCAGCATCCACTTATAATGACACTACGAATATCGGCAAAGGTGGTAATGGAGCGGATACTTCTGGTGTGGCAACAGATGGAAACGATGGGAAAAATATGACTTCACTAGTGTCTATTACTTTGTCCAACTATGGACCGCGTTTTAGTGGCGGTGGTGGCGGTGGTGGCACCAGCGGAACAGTTGCCTCTGGTAAACGTACTGGAGGAACAGGAGGAGGTTCTGGTATAGGAGGCGATGGTGGAACGTATGATGGAACAGAAAAAGGTGGAGATGGAACTATGATGACTGGTTCAGGGGGTGGAGGTGCAGCAAAATCTGCTACTACATCAGCCTCTAGAGCAGGAGGAGAGGGTGGCTCAGGAGTGGTTATCTTATGGTTTACGTATTACTAAATAAGATGTGCAAAACAAATATAGCTAAATTAGATACCCAATGTATAATATACATTTTGAATATCTGCTAAAGTAAGATGTTTTTGTGCGCGCAAAACATCACCTACACAAATATAAGTATCTTCAACACACGAAGCATAATATTCGTTCAAAATATATTTCACACAAAACTCGGCGGTTAAATTTTGAGTGTATAATATTGTTTTCATTGACAAGTTGTGTATATTTTTTTCTAGAGTGAAAATATCATATTTTTTATTGCGTAACATAGTGTCATTCAATAACATATTCATAGTAGTGTTGTACTTTTTGCACTCACTCTTCATTTTTTCGTTCAAACTTTTGTTTCTTCTTTTTCTCATAGACTCCATTAGTTGTTGAGTCATTTTTTCTACAGTTTTTCTGTCGATTTTTTCCATTTACATAAATATTAGAAAGAATTTTTAGAATTTTAGTAAAAAATATGTCGCATTATTAGACGACATATTTTTATTTTTATTTATATTATTATTTATATTTTTATTTATATTTATATTTTTACTTGAATATACATGGATTCGCCGATAACCATCTCCAGTCGAGTTTATCGATAAAGTGAATACATACCTCATCACGCATAACTTTTTTTATTAATTGGTTCGCTTTTGGGTTTTTACATAACCAACGCCAATCGATTTTGTCAGGATTTTTTTTTAATAATTCAATGGCATTAGGGTTTGCGGATAAGTAGGACCAATCAATTTTTTCAGGGTTTTTTTCTAATAAAGCAAACGCCTTTGGATTCGTATTTTTACATAAAGAAGGCCATACAATTTTATCAGGGTTTTCTTCTAATAATTCAATGGCCAGCGAATTTGTATTTTCGGATAACCAGCACAATGAATATGGGTCGTGTATATGTTTTATATCTTCTTTTATAATTTCCAGCGCTTGGTCGCTCGTATTTTTGGTTAAATGAGCAAGAGTGATTTGGTTGGTTTCTTTTACAAAATCTATCGCAGCTGGATTTTCACACATTTCGAACAAGAAATATTCTTCAGGAAAATCTTCTTGGAACATATCATCTTCTGGTTGATAAGGTTGGTGGCCATATAGATTCTCTTTTTCTTCATATGGGTCATATTCAGGGTCGTCTTCATGTGGGTCGTATTCGCGCTCTTGCTCTTGTCTATAAAAGCAAACATTTTGTGGATTTTCCTTTAGAAACGCAATCGCGTCTGGATTTGTGTTTTTTGATAAATTTTGCCAATGTAATATACAAGCAGGGTCTAGTCTTTTTCCACCATTATATTTTTCCATATTTATTGCATGCCGTTCTTTGATTAAACGAAGTGCTTCAGGGTGTGGATTTAAACACATTTGCGACCAATCAATATAATGAGATGGATGCAATTCAGAAATACCATAATCATATATAAACAAATCAATTGCGTTAGGGTTTGCGCTTAGTACTTTCCAATCAATCATCGCTGGATTTCGCTTTAAATAATTGATTAGTTTCGGATTTGGATTCTTGGCCAACCAAGCAGGTTCAATGTTTTGTATATAATCACGTATCCAATTGACGAATGACATTTTTGTTTGTAACGGTGTTTTTATGTGGGTTACAATAGAATATTTATGAAAATTCGAATCAATTTTTTTTACACATTTATGTAGCATATAAGAGTGCGGCGTTTCCGCCTACAAATGACACCATATTCACGCGTTCTTCGATTAAATACATATTAAAGTTGTAATCATAAATACGCCATGTTGGTTTATTAATGCCGACAATATCACCTGTTGCTGGGTCGCAAATGGTCAACACTTGTGCATAGGGGTCCACTGGTGGAGAAATGGTCGTAAATTCAAACTGTATATTGGTAAATCTACTCATATTCATTGCCCCAGACGGCTGTGTTACAAATGGATTGGTATCTAGACAGAAATTATAACAATACAAACCATTCGGCGCGTTTCCAGCTGTTCTCACATATTTTTCTACAAAATTATATACTCCAGCAGGTAACATATTTTCTCTATATTGCCCATCCAATAATATACCCAGTGCTACCAAGATAAATTTAATATTTTGTGGATTATATACACCAGTCGTGTAAAGACCACTTAACGTGCCATCTGGATTCAATCCAGGACCCAATAAAGGCGGTCCAGCAGGGTCTGGATTCGGCACATCGCCAGCACTTGAAGCAGGAGTGATGTCTTGCGGCATATAATTATATGGCCAATTCGTATAATTCGACCACTGGTTTCGCAAATTCGCATCACTTCTTTGAAAATAAAACATCCAACTTATCACCATACCTAGAGAGTCCAAGTTAATCTTATTTTGGCCAGTAATATTGTAATATGGTTTTTCATAAACCTGCTTAATTAAATACTTCTGCTCATTTTTCGCGAAAATTTCTGCTTCATCGTTGGAAAGGAAACAATACGTGCAGTTTAAATTAATATCCGCGTTCCACAGGGTTCTCGTGTCTGTATACGAAGTAGGTCCTAATGTTTCGTCTGGGGGGGTTTGCAAAAATCTATAAAACTGCATATAATATTGATTAAAATTGGGTGCGACGACTGGGAAATTGTTGGTATAATCCATCACGTCGCGTATAGTGAACCACTCATTGATGGGCCTGAATGACACATTGATTTGCAGTTCGTTATATTGGAGTGCGACGAGGGGAAAGGCTTGGGTGGACACTAAATTAAACCAAGCGCCTAGTGGAATATATAATGTGCGACCGGCTATCGATGGTTGTGCTCCAGCTGGACTCGTGGTGTAATACGCGTTTGGATACGAGTTGACACGTGCGCCGTAATTGGCAGGGTCATTTAATTCTGGAACATTTCCAATCATTTCGTTAAATAATGCCAATTTTTGGCCACTAAAGTCGCGTTGTGCAGAGGCCAATATATATTGCCCTGAATATTGTTGCAATTGTTGGTTGCCACAGTTGATGGTAATGCGGCTTATAATTTGGGCGCCTAGATTGTCTATCCATTGGAACTCGTAAGGAGCCCAAGTTGTGTAACCAGTTGAGCCGTCTGGATTGGTATATTCTTGTGGCGGAATGATGGGTGACCATATGGTCGGCAAATTTATAGAAATATAGCAGTCCATAAGCATGTCACCATAGCGTTTGATTAAAAACGTAAATGTAGATTCAGTTGTCAAATTTAATGTCGGAGTCCCTGTATAATCAATGCGAAAGTTCTGCTTCCCATAATTGGTATACTTTTTATACGTCGCCTTCCAAAAAGTCTTACTGGGATTGCCGTTGAGAATGATATTTTGCTGAGATTGGCTAACAAGTTGCATAAGACCACCAGCCATATTGTTGGTATAATATATGCGAATTTTTTAATTCTTTATTTCATCATAATATAATTTAATTATTTCTAATAGTTCAGAATTTTCTTCATTTTCGATTCTCTTAATTTGCTTCTCAATTTCTTCCTTCAAAACAGGCAAACGAGTATACAACATAGGATTTACCGATTTACCGTTTGAATCCTTAAATTTATCAGGATTGAATCGGATATAAATAAATTTGCCTCCATGTAACATAAATAAATCATCATAACGAATTTCCTCGTCATTTTCATTATAATATTTATGTTGATTCTCATCCGTTTCAATACATAAAAGAGTATTCCCTATTAATTTTCGATGGTCAATACGTCTTCTATGCGTGCAATCACAATTTCCACTCCATAATGGTTTGTCGTGGTTGAAACCTTCAAAATTAACATTAATGAAATCTCTTACGGCAATTTCTTTTGTTTTACTACGTATTTGAAATGTTAAAGGGTCGTTTGGAAATAAATTTTGATAACAATAAGAGCAATATCCTTTGTATTTTGGATTTGCAGATGTTCCTAAACATAAATTTGCTTTACATTTTTTACGTTTTACAGCAACCATTTCATCAAGTTTGTGTTGTAAACAATATAAACCATTTTTTTCGCCTTGATAATTATAAATTGGTCTAATTTTACAATCTGGATATACACACAATTTACTAATAATATCAACCATTTCATCCAATTTATGTTCTGTGCAATATAATCTTTTTTTTTCATTTTGATAATTATAAGATGCCTGTTTGCAACAATTATGAAATATACATTTTTTATGTTTTACATCAACCATATTTGGTAATTTATGTTCACTACAATATTTCGGTTTTTCATTACTATAGTTAAAATTTGGTTGCGTTTTACAATTTAAAACACAACAAGTATCATGTATTATATCCACCATTCCTAATGATTTGTGTTTTGAACAAAATATAGCTTTAGTTTCTCCTTCAAAATTAAAATTAGGTTTATTTTTACATTGTTCATGTATACATTTTGCATTTGTAACATCAACCATATTATTTAATTTATGCTGCTTACAAAATTTAGGTTTTTTTTCGTTTTCCATATTAAATGAGGCTCTTATTTTACAATTCGGATACTCACAACATTTGTCCATAATATTTATCATTGTATCCAGTTTATGTTTTATACAAAACTTACCTTTTGTTTCATATTCATAATTAAAACTTGCTCTTGTTTGACAATTTGGATGCTGACAAAATTTACTTTTATTTTTTATATCTACCATCCCATCTTTCTTGTGTTGTAAACAAAATTTGGATTTTTCTTCGCCTTCATAATTGTAGATTGGGCATACTTTACAATTACCTTCTTGACATAACTGACTAACCAATTTATATTCTTCCTTGTGTTCTTTACATCTTAATGGTTTTCCATAAGATTCGCCATAGTTGGCATATTTTCTGCAATTCTCAAAGTCGCAAATTTTGGGCATTCTTTATAATATATAAAAGATAATATTTTAAGTAGTTACTCCTCACTTTTACTTTCGAAGCTAAATTGCCTAAATATTTTACTCAAAAATAATATATCTATATACCAATACAGCATGGATAAGGCCGACAAGGTTTGGCGAATAAATAAGAATGACGAAAAACCCAAAGTTCGCAACTGCGACCAACAGCTACTAAATGGCGCATACTTTGGCAATTGGCAAGTGGTTAAGAAATGGATAGAAGCTGGAGGTAATCCGAACTACATGGAAGAGAGAGATGGGTGGTTGCCGATACACTATGCTGCTCGTTGGGGTGACATGAGAATGTTGTTGTTGTTGTTGAAAGCAGGTGCGGATATCGACGGTAAAACGAATAGTAACGAAACCGCATTACACAAGGCCGCTAGATGGAATCGACGTGAAATAGCCATCGCATTACTGAAACGTGGAGCTAAAATCGAAATTAAAAACGGTGATGGCAACAAGGCGGCTGATATGACGACGGAACAGTGGATGAAGGATATCATCAATCATTTCGAGGAATTTTTAGCTAACGAAAAAATTGAAAATGAAAAAAAGACTATTGCTAAAGCAGAATTAGAACAAAAACTAGCAGAACGAAAGAAGGATTTTGGATATTAGGCGAACTCCTGCACTACTGGTAGCCTCCATAGATACCCTATATAATTGTAAAATTGCCCCCAATTGTCCCAATTGTCAAAATATAAAATAATATAATATAGTAGATATTATGTCCAGTAAAACAACCGATTATTTAAGCGCAATAAAAAATTTAGACGAGGATTTTCAGTCGTATCTCATAATGGCCTTTATTTTTATCATTTTAATCATATTTATTGGCTACATGATTTACCTAAGTAAATTGGAAAGCAGTGAATGTAGTTACATGAATACATTGTATCCTTCTGTGGACGGAAACATAAGACCCATTTCTGCATCCGACCCTGACTGCAGCGGCAATTTATTTGACTATTACATAAAAACCGCCTATAATGCTTGCAGTGGTGGCAGTTACAAAAATGATTTTGTTGACATTTGTAATCTAAAAGCAGTCATTAAACAAGGTGTCCGTTGTTTAGACTTTGAAGTCTATTCGATTGACAATCAACCAGTGGTTTCTACGAGCACCAAAGATGATTATTATATTAAGGAAACTTTTAATTCAGTGAGTTTTGCTAGTGTGATGGAAACGATTACTAACTATGCTTTTGCTGGCGGAACGTGCCCCAATCCTACCGACCCTTTACTGATTCATTTGCGCATCAAGAGTAATAACCAAAATATGTATTCGAATTTAGCGTCCATATTCAAGTCTTATGATAATATTATGCTCGGAAAGGATTATAGTTTTGAAAACTCAGGTAAGAATTTAGGGGGAGTCCCTTTATTGACCTTTCAAAATAAAGTGATTTTAATCGTGGACAAATTGAACAATGCCTTCTTGGAAAACCAAGATTTTTTGGAATATGTCAATTTGACGAGTAATTCGGTGTTTATGCGTGGTTATGATTATTACGGCGTTAAAAATAACCCTGATACCCAAGAGCTTACCGAATATAATAAGCGCAATATGACCATTGTATTCCCAGATAAGGGGGTAAGTCCATCCAACCCTAGTGGTATTTTATGTAGAACCTATGGATGCCAAATGGTGGCAATGCGTTATCAAATGGTGGATAATTTTTTGATGGAGAATGCCGCGTTTTTTGATAGAGGTGGATATGCATTTTGTTTAAAACCAGCGGTTCTGAGATATGAACCAGTGACAATACCAACCCCAACACCGCAAAACCCAGCGAATTCTTATGCAACTCGTAAGGTTAGCACTGATTATTACAGTTTCAACTTCTAATCCACCTTTAGAAACCAAGGGTGCTTCGCTGAAGGTGGAGTAAAATGATAATTATTGAATAAAATGATTATAATTTCTTTATGTGTTTTGCTCAACTTTTGGGAAAAGTGGAATGGGTTTGGCTCCACCTTTCCAAAGGTGGATAGAATTACTTTTTTGGTATAAAATAATATATACGATTATTTTATAATGGTATCAGTTACTCTTAACAATGTTAAGTACACTTTAACTACCAGTGGTAGTAACCGCACCGCGAAAGCTGAGGCCGACGATACAAGCATTGTCAGTGCAACCATTCTTGACACTGTTACGTATTCTGGAAATGACTACACCGTCAACTTGATTGATGATTCTGCGTTTAAACAATGTAACTCGCTGACGTCCGTAACAATTCCTGATTCAGTGACCGCGATTAATTATCACGCGTTTTATGGTTGTGACCTTTTAAAATACGCGACCATTGGTTCTGGAGTCAAATTTATTGATCAGGGCGCGTTTGAATATTGTTACAAATTAAAAAAGGTCACCATCCCAGAATCAGTGACATATATTGGTGATTTTGCATTTCGTGAGTGTTCACAAATGACATTCTTGACCATCGGAAATTCAGTCACATCCATTCGTCAAGGCGCGTTTGAATATTGTTACGCCCTGACATCGGGCATCATAGGCGCTGCAGTAACCACCCTTGAAGGAACTACGTTTAAAGAATGTGGCGACCAACTAACAAGTCTAATTTTTTTGGGTAATCAGCTTTCTATGGGGGGAGGTGGGGTCTTCACTGGAAACCCAAATGTTTATTTGTATAAGGTAAAGGGTTCGGTATGGACAGACACCGATTGGATAGGCAGTTTAAATCAAATTTCTACACATTCTTATGGTATTGCTTCTATTACCGATTTTTCCAATTCGAACAGCACAGTTTCCTTCTCTATTGCCGATAATTCCTATACCAATGTAATATTAATTATTTCAAATGGAACCGCAGGAGTTACATCAGGAACTGCATTTACTTTATCATCTGATGGAAGTAGTTGGACTGTTACAAGTCCCACATTGGTAGACGGTGATGAAGTAAGGGTCTTTTTACGAACTACAGCTGGTAGCTGCTCGACAATCGAATTATTAAGTATTACTATTAATATTAGTGATAGTTTTTTATTGTATTATTTTATTGAATTAGACGTAGGTATTTTATCGATAGACTATCAAGCATTTAGTTCATTTACAATGTTAAAAACGATTACAGGCGGTTCAAATGTCGAAACTATCGCTTCAAGTGCATTTAAAAATTGTTCTTCGCTAAAATCCGCGACCATCGGTTCAAAAGTCAAATTGATTAATACAAACACGTTTTATGGGTGTTCTAGTCTAACATCAGTGTCCATCCCAAATGCAGTCACATCGATTAATAATAGTGTGTTTTACAATTGTACTAGTCTAACATCAGTATCCATCCCAGATGCAGTCACATCGATTGGTACTAACGTGTTTTACAATTGTACCAGTCTAAAATCAGTGACCATTGGTAATTCAGTGACATCGATTAATGAAAATATATTTGATGGACTTTCCAATTTAACATCGGTCACCATCGGTAATTCAGTGACATCGATTAATGAAAATATATTTGATGGACTTTCCAATTTAACATCGGTCACCATCGGTAATTCAGTGACATCCCTTAGTGCTACCATCTTTAACGATTGTAGTAGTCTAAAATCCGTGACCATCGGTAATTCAGTGACATCGATTAATGAAAATATGTTTAATGGACTTTCCAATTTAACATCGGTCACCATCGGTAATTCAGTGACATCCATCGGTGAAAATATGTTTAATGGACTTTCCAATCTTAAATCAGTCACCATCGGAAATTCAGTACCATCGATTGGTATTAACACGTTTTACAATTGTAATAGTCTAACATCAGTATCCATCGGTTCTGGAGTCAAATCGATTAGTGATTCCGCGTTTCAATCGTGTACCAGTCTGAGTACAGTATCCATTCCAAATGCAGTCACATCGATGGGTACTAACGTGTTTTACAATTGTACCAGTCTGACTACAGTTACCATCCCAAATGCAGTGACAATGATGGGTACTAACGTGTTTTACAATTGTACTAGTCTAACATCAGTATCCATCCCAAATGCAGTACCATCGATTGGTCAAGCAACATTTCAATCCTGTTCCAGTATGAGTTCAGTGACAATCGGTTCTGGAGTTACATATATTGATGATAACGCGTTTTATGGGTGTTCTAGTTTGACCTCAGTTACCGTCCCAGATGCAGTCACATCGATTGGTCTTAACGTGTTTAACAATTGTACTAGTCTAAAATCAGTGACCATCGGTAATTCAGTGACATCCATCGGTGAAAATATGTTTAATGGACTTTCCAATTTAACATCAATAACCATTGGCTCTGGAGTCACATCGATTGGTAATAACGCGTTTTATGGGTGTTCTAGTTTAACTTCAATGACCATCCCAGATGCAGTGACATCGATTGGGTTAAATGCGTTTCAGAATTCTGGAAGTTTAACCCACGTTTATTTTTATAGTCACAATATTACGACTACGTATAGTGATGGACAAGAATACGATTTTTTCACCTATAACCAATTTAGTAATATTTCATCCAGTGCAGTTGTACATTACGACGATTCAACTTCCGGTTGGGATACATATATTTCTTCAAATACTGTTCCTGCAGGTTTCGCCTCTATCACAGTAACCGACTATACATTAGATGCGAACAATACCGACTATAGAGGTATCATTTACACTCTTGGTCAAGGTGTAGCAACCGTATCAGGAAAAAAAACTAATCTTGCTGCAAATATTCTCATCCCATTGCAAGTAAGCCAAGGTGGTCAAACTTATAATGTAGTAAGTATTGATACAGATGTGTTTAATGGGTCTTCTAATATTAAATCAGTGACCATTGGCTCTGGTGTCACATCGATTGGTGATTCAGCGTTTTATAATTGTAGTAATATAACATCATTGACCAATGGTTCTGGAGTCACATCGATTGGTTATGCAGCATTTTACTATTGTTCTAGTATGAGTTTATTTACCATACCAGATGCAGTCGCATATATTGGTAATAAAGCGTTTCAATATTGTTCCAGTCTAACATCATTGTCCATCCCAGAAGCAGTATCATTGATAGGTTCAGATACATTTTATCAGTGTACTAGTCTAACATCATTAACCATCCCAGATGCAGTCGCATATATTGGTAATCAATCGTTTCAATATTGTTCCAGTCTAACATCATTGACCATCCCAGATGCAGTTACATCGATTGGTAATTCCGCGTTTCAAAATTGTTCCAGTATGACTTCCGTCACCATCGGTTCTGGAGTTACATCGATTGGTGATTATGCGTTTCATACATGTGCAATTGTTTCTATTATCATCCCAGATGCAGTGACATATATTGCAGATAACGCATTTTATGACTGTTCACAACTAACATCCTTATCCATTGGTTCTGGTATTGCATCCACTAGTCAAGAAGCGTTTCGCGGATTTTCCAATCTACATTCCTTGACCATCAGAGATTCCGCAACATCAATTGGTGAAAATGCGTTTGATGGATTTTCTAATCTAACAACCGTAACTATTGGAAATTCAGTTACATCGATTGGCTCAAGTGCGTTTTATAATTGTAGTAGTATAACATCATTGACCATTGGTTCTGGAGTCACATCGATTGGTTATGCAGCATTTTACTATTGTTCTAGTATGAGTTTATTTACCATACCAGATGCAGTCGCATATATTGGTAATAAAGCGTTTCAATATTGTTCCAGTCTAACA
>Ga0209358_10000144_pt1 | contig 64894 bp, 61 predicted proteins | sample LauGreFa1BDMLBSN_2_FD_187574 | JGI IMG/M metagenome (GOLD analysis project Ga0209358, IMG submission 187574) | Freshwater lake microbial communities from Lake Michigan, USA - Fa13.BD.MLB.SN (SPAdes) (version 2) | ecosystem: Environmental > Aquatic > Freshwater > Lake | place: Lake Michigan, USA... | reverse complement strand
CGCCAACTTTGTGTGCGCACAGTTGATTCACCTTGAGAGTGAAAACCCCGATAAGGACATCAACATCTACATCAACAGTCCTGGCGGAGACATCACGGCGTTGTTCGCAATTTACGACACGATGCAGTTCATCAAGAACGACATTGCCACGATTTGTCTTGGTCAAGCAGCAAGTGCAGCTGCGGTCTTGTTGGCCGCCGGAACCAAGGGCAAGCGTCTTGCTCTTCCACACAGCCGCGTGTTGTTACACCAGCCATACGGTCAAGTGGGCTACGGCCAAGTGACCGACCTTGAAATCGCCGCCAAAGAAATCTTTCGGATGCGCGACATCCTTGAAGAAATCTTGTCGGAGCACACCGGTCAGCCTCGTGAACGCATTCACGCTGACACCGATCGTGACTTTGTGATGGAAGCAAATGAAGCTTTGGCCTACGGAATCATCGACGATGTCATCTCATCGCGATCAGCCGTTGACCGCACCGGTCCCATTCGCTGATTACCTGAGGTTGTGCCAGATAGCCAGTAGGGCATCCAACCACTGAAGCACCCAAATGTGTAAGGCTGTGAGGCGAAAGGTTGGGTAGTCGTGGCAAAGTTTGGTGACACAGGCGAGATCGTTAAGTGCTCGTTTTGCGGTAAGTCGCAAAAACAAGTCAAGAAAGTTATTGCCGGACCTGGTGTCTACATTTGCGATGAGTGCATTGACCTCTGCAACGAAATCATCGAAGAAGAAGTCGGCGAAGCCACCGACCTTCGCCTAGAAGAACTTCCCAAGCCGCGCGAAATTTCTTCGTTCCTTGATGACTATGTCGTCGGACAAGATCAGGCAAAGAAAGTCTTGGCTGTTGCGGTCTACAACCACTATCGACGATTGCAGTATCAGAAAGAAACCGGCATCGCGCGTCGCGACGAAGTTGAGTTGGCGAAGAGCAATATCTTGCTACTTGGCCCAACCGGCTGTGGGAAGACTCACCTTGCACAAACTCTGGCCCGCATGCTCAATGTTCCGTTCGCAATTGCTGACGCAACTGCTTTGACCGAAGCTGGTTATGTCGGCGAAGACGTTGAAAACATTTTGCTGAAATTGATTCAAGCCGCCGACTTTGACGTGAAGAAAGCCGAAACCGGCATTATCTACATTGACGAAATTGACAAGGTGGCGCGCAAGAGTGAGAACCCTTCAATTACTCGCGATGTGTCGGGTGAAGGTGTGCAACAGGCCCTGTTGAAGATCCTTGAAGGAACAGTTGCCTCGGTCCCGCCACAAGGCGGACGCAAGCACCCGCATCAAGAGTTCATTCAAATTGATACGACCAATGTGTTGTTCATTTGTGGTGGAGCATTCGCCGGCCTTGACAAAATCATTGAGCAGCGCATTGGCCACAAAGGCGTAGGCTTTCACGCCACGGTGAAGAATAAGGCCGAAAAAGAAGCAGGAGACTTGTTCGCTCAGGTTCTGCCTGAAGACTTGCTGTCCTATGGCTTGATCCCCGAATTCGTTGGTCGTTTGCCCATGGTTGGGGCAGTACACAACCTTGACAAGCCGGCATTGATCAAGATCCTCACCGAACCGAAGAATGCTTTGCTCAAGCAGTTCCAGAAGTTCTTCGAATTTGAAGATGTCGAACTCGAACTCACCGACGAAGCTCTTCACGCGATTGCCGAACAGGCTTTGGGGCGCGGTACCGGTGCTCGTGGCCTTCGCGCAATTCTTGAAGAGACACTCTTGAACGTCATGTACGACTTGCCAGGCCGTGCCGATGTGGCCAAGGTCATCATCGACGTAGATACGGTCAAGTTGAAGTCGCCGCCAACATTGGTGATGCGTTCAGCGACACGAGTGGCTCGCCCTCGTCGCGCCGCTAGTTGATTTCAGTCGTAAAGTTGAAGGCATGACGTACCAGCAGGCCTTGGCGTATCTCGATGATCACGCCGGTTATCAGAAAACTGGGCGTATTGATTCTCCTTCGCTCGAAATGATCTCGCGGCTGTGCGAATTGATGGGAGAACCCCAGCATTGTGCTCCGGTCGTACACATCACGGGAACTAATGGCAAAGGTTCAACTGCACAAATGATTACTCGGCTGTTGATGGCGAGTGGTTTGCGCGTTGGTACATACACGAGTCCACACCTCGAACGAGTGAACGAGCGTTTCACGATTGATTGCGAGCCAATCCCTGATGAGGCCTTCGCCGAGCAGATTGCGGCAATCGCCGATCTAGAAATGCTCACTGGTACGCGTCCTGGCTATTTCGATATCTGCACTGCCGCCGCATTTAGATGGTTTGCTGATGAAGCAGTCGACGTGATGGTTATTGAAGTCGGCTTACTTGGTCGTTGGGACGCAACCAATGTTGTTGATGCACAAGTTGCAGTGATCACGAATATTGGTCTCGACCATATGGAGTTCGCTGGTCCGACACGCGCCGATATCGCGCGTGAAAAAGCAGGAATCGTTAAGTCGCAAAGCGTTGTGATTTGTGGTGATACCGACGAAGAAATCATTGAGATTTTCGCAAATGCTGGCGGAGCGTCATTGTTGGTTCGCCAGCGAGACTTTGAAGTTGATTCCAATCAATTAGCTCTCGGTGGTCGCATGATTGATGTCCGAACTCCGACCACGATCTATCCAGATGTATTAGTTCCACTGCACGGTCGTCACCAGGCCGATAATGCGGTCGTGGCGATTACGGCAGTCGAAGCATTTTTTGCTCGGCCGCTGGCTTCGGACATTATCGACGAAGCATTTTCACAAGTCTCGATGCCGGGCCGATTTGAAGTGATGGGTCATCAACCTTTGGTCATTATCGATGGCGCTCATAACCCAGCCGGCGCCGATGTGTGTGCTGCGGTTTTTCTCGAAGACTTCGATCCTGCGGGGCGCCGACTTTTGGTGATTGGTTGTTTGAAGGGGCGCGACCCTTTCGACATGTTGTCGGCCTTGCGGGCCGATGAATTTGATGTCGTGGTGTGCTGCACCGCTCCATCGCCACGCGGGCTGCCTGCCCAAGAGGTTGCCGAGGCGGCGCGCCGATTGGGGTGTGACGAGGTAGTGACCTTGAATACCGTCGAGGTTGCTATTGATCGGGCAATGCAAGAAATTGGGCCCGACGACGCACTGCTCATTACGGGATCGCTCTATGTCGTCGGGGCAGCCCGACCATATTTGCGCCGACTGTTGCCCTAACCCGAACAGCGAGGAGGGGAACTCGGCGGTAGGGTTAGCGACCATGTCTGACCGTACCCTTGTCCTTTTGAAGCCCGATACCGTTGAACGCGGACTGATCGGATCTGTTTTGTCCCGATTTGAAGCCAAAGGTCTCACTGTTGTGGCCCTGGAATTGCGTCAGCTCGACGCCGACACGCTTGCTCGCCACTACGAAGAGCACGTGGGCAAGGGCTTTTATGGCGAATTGGTGACTTTTATGTCCCGTGGACCAGTCGTGGCCTTGGTGCTCGAAAGCCCCGAAAACACCTGGGAAGTTGTCCGCAACATGATGGGTGCCACAAATCCTCGTAACGCCGCTCCTGGCACCATCCGTGGTGACCTCGGCATCTTGTTCACTGAGAACTTGGTGCATGGCAGCGATTCCTTGGCCTCGGCCGAGCGCGAGATCAGTATTTTCTTCCCCAATCTGTAACATTTCGGGGTCCCCTGCTTTTTGGCAGGTGCCGCATGTCGTAGGAGGCTCTGGCCATGGCCCGCAGTAATCCGCTGGCCCTCGGGCGAGATATAGCAATCGACCTTGGAACAGCCAACACGCTGATCTATGTACGAGGTCAAGGCGTTGTCCTCAATGAGCCATCTGTGGTGGCTCTTGACGTATCTGATGGCAAGCCGGTTGCAGTAGGTCACGAGGCCAAACGCATGATGGGACGCACCCCAGGACACATCCGGGCTGTTCGACCACTCAAAGATGGCGTCATTGCCGACTTTGATGTGTGCGAAAAAATGTTGCGCTACTTCATCCAAAAGGTGCATAGCAGTCGTTGGAGCAAGCCGCGCATGTTGATTTGCGTACCATCGGGAATCACTGGTGTTGAACAACGAGCGGTTCAAGATGCGGCTGAATATGCCGGAGCGCGTAAGCCTGTGCACATTATTGAAGAACCAATGGCTGCGGCTATTGGCGCCGATCTGGCGGTGCATGAACCGAGTGGCAACATGATTGTCGATATTGGTGGTGGCACCACCGAAGTCGCCGTTATTTCTCTTGGTGGCATCGTGACTGCGCAGTCATTACGAATTGCGGGCGACGAACTTGATGAGGCTTTATTGGCTTATCTAAAAAAAGAGTTTTCATTGGCAGTTGGTGAGCGCACTGCAGAAGAGATCAAAATTCAAATGGGCTCCGCATGGCCTTTCGAAGAAGAAATGACCGCTGATATTCGTGGTCGTGATCTCATTAGTGGATTGCCACGAACGATTTCGTTGTCAACTGATCAAGTACGTGAAGCGATCGCCGAACCAGTTGCAGCCATTGTTGACGCTGTACGTACGACTCTTGACAAAACTCCACCCGAACTTGCCGCTGACATCATGCACCAAGGAATCACGATCACTGGCGGAGGAGCGCTGCTCGCCGGTATCGATCGTCGCTTGGCGCACGAGACCGGAATGCCAATCAACATTGCCAATGAACCGTTGTATTCGGTCGTCATTGGTTCGGGTCGAGCATTAGAAAATATTGAGATGATGCGCGGTCTCTTATCGCAGAGTGACGACTAGGTCGGGATCGGATCCATGCCGGTTTATTCGGTGAGTCGTCGTCGGGCAATAGCCCTGCTGGCTCTCACATCAATTTTGCTGATCACTCTTGACATACAAGGCAACTCAGTTGTCCGTGGGTTGAGGGGTGTCTTCAGCGCAATTTTTGAACCAGTGCAGAGTTCGGCGCGAGTGATTACGCGGCCACTCGAAAACTCGTGGCGTGGAATCACTCATTACGGTGAACTCGAAGCCGAGAATCAAAGACTTCAGGATCAGCTTGACCAACAAGAGGGGGCGTTTATCGCGGCCCTTGCTACGGCGCGGGACGCCCAAGAGCTATTGGCATTGAACGGGATCGACAACTTGGCGGATATTTCTTCGGTCACTGCGCAAGTGATTGGTGGGACTCCTTCGAATTACTCGCAGACGATCGAAATCAATCAGGGGAGCGATCGAGGCTTGAGAGTAGGTATGCCTGTGGTCAATGCTGCGGGCTTGGTTGGACGGATTACTTGGGTTGACAATGACCGATCGTTGGTCTTGCTCGCGAATGATTCGCTGTATGCGATTCCGGTTCAGGTGGTCAATCAACCCAATCTCGTGCCCGCAACGACGACCACCACAACGACGACAAGTACGACGACGACAAGTACGACCACAACGACCTCGACCACAACAACCCTTCCAGTGGCGCCGCCCGTCAGCTCCGTTGTCAATCCAAATGGGATCTCAACAACTTCAACGACGACGACAACTGTTGATTTGTCAACCGTTGATTTTGGTGCGTTGGCTCCGACAACTACTGGGGCCATCGTCACGATCGCTCCCGGGACTACTGCGGGAGGTCCCACGACGACCCTCAATCTCGACGATCTTCCTATTGCCGAAACCGGGATCTTTCGTGGTCGTGGAATTGACAATTCGCCAGTTGTTGAGTTCATCGACCAAAACTCTCGGTTTGGAGAAGTCCAAGTTGGTGCGCTGGTGTTTACATCGGGTGGTTCGCAGAGTTTGGCGCCACGAGGAATTGTGGTCGGACGTGTCATCAAGATTGTTGAACGTACTGGTACCTCTGGTGCGGTACTCGAAGTGCGTTTAACTGCCAAGTTGACAGCATTGAACTTTGTGCGTGTTTTGTTGTATCAGCCAGTCGCGACCGGTGCCCCGTGATTGATTTCGTCAACAAACCCGTCACGCGACTGCTGCTCGTTGGTTTGCCCGCATTGGCTTTGCAAACAACCTTTTTCGCCGAAGTAAAGATCTTCGGTGTTGTTCTGCAGATCATGTTGGCACTTTCAATAGCGGCTGGCCTGGCGGGCGGTTCTGAAAATGGGGCGCTTGCTGGATTTGTCTTCGGCTTGATGTTTGATCTTGTCTTAACGAGTCCTCTTGGGCTTTCGGCTTTGGTGTACGGAGCTGCCGGATGGGGAGCTGGATATCTGCACTCACGAGCTCTTGAAAATCCGAAATGGTTAAATGCATTAGTGGTTGGTCTGATGAGTGGACTAGCGACTTTTGTATTGCCGATTGTGGCGAATTGGATTGGTGTCGAGGGGTGGCTGTCATCGCGGCTCACCAAGGTAATCATCGTGGTCGCATTATCGAACGCACTCTTCAGTTTTTTCGTCGTTCCCATTGCTCGTTGGTCACTTGCGATACGACGCAATCAGCGATTAGCGCCGCCGGCCGAGGTCTTTCTCTGATGGCGACACCGCTTCATTCAAAACGTGTGTCAGGCTATTGCAATGGCTTCTGACCGGCGCTCAAGTCGTTTGGCAGCAATCGGTATTGTCGCGATGCTGCTTTTTGGCGCGATGGGTATGCGCATGTGGTTTTTGCAAGTTGTTGACGCTCCTGCTCTTGAACAAAAGGTTCAGTCGAATAAAACGCGCACCCAGAAGTTGTTGCCCGAACGCGGCCGAATCTTCGATCGTTACGGACGGATCATGGCCGACAACGAAAAGATGCTGACGGTGACGGTGGCATGGGAGGCATTGCGCGATCGAGCCGACCGCCTAGAAATCTTTGGCCGACTGGCACCAATTCTGCAAACAACTGTGACCGATTTAGAAACGCGATACGCCGGACCTCTCGGTGCTGACGGGAAACCAAAGGGTTCGAAGTACAGCCCATTACTTCCATTGCCGATCAAAGAAGACGTTGGCGAAGATACTGCGATGTATTTGCTTGAACGCAGCGAAGATTTTCCGGGTATTGATGTCACGAATGAATGGAAGCGGGCTTATCCCTTTGCCCCAGTTGCCTCACATATTGTTGGCTACCTCGGGGCCATCACCGAGAACGACAGTGCTCAATATCTTGACCTTGGGTACAACCTCAATGAACGAGTTGGCCAATTTGGTGTTGAAAAGGTGTACGAGCGTTATCTGCGGGGAACGCCCGGATACGTGAAATACGAGGTCGACTCGCGTGGAGTGATTCTGAAAGTAGTTGAGCGTGTCGAACCAATCCCCGGAAACGATCTTCAACTTTCAGTTGACCTCAACTTGCAGCAATTCGCCGAGCAGGCGCTAGAGACGCAACTTCGTCTGCGTCGTTTTGTCGAAACATGTCAAGCAAAGGATGCAAAGCGCAAGTCGGTCAAGCCACAGTTTCCTGATTGTCAAAACTTGAAAGCTCCCGCAGGTTCAGTGGTCATGATGAACTACTCGACTGGTGAAGTGATGGCTCTGGCGAGTTACCCGACCTTTGACAATCGTTGGTTTAACTCGGGAATTTCGGGTGACAAGTTCTCGGAGATTTTTCCGAAGACCGACGATCCTGACAAATCACTCTTGGTGAATCGGGCGATTCAGGGTCAATACAACTTGGGCTCAAGCTTTAAACCGTTCGTGGCTTTTGCTGCTCTTGATACGGGGCAATTACCGGGTGGCGAAGATTATTACTATCTCGACCAAGGTGAATACACATTGGTCAGTATTGATAAAGAAACATGTCAGATGATCAAGTGCATCTACCGAAATGCGTTGTGTGGCGGTGGCAACTACGCATGTCGTTACGGCAGAGTGAATGTTGAAGACGCGTTGGCAGTTTCTTCTGACACGTTCTTTTACAAGATCGGTGAAGAAATCTTCTCCGAACGTGGTGGTCAGCCAATTTTGCAAGAAGAGGTTCGCAAGTTTGGTTTTGGCAGTTCGACGGGCATCGACCTACCGTTTGAATCGGCAGGTCGCGTGCCAGATAAAGAAAGTAAAAAGAAACTTGTTGAGAGTGGCGTCTTGATGGAAGGTGAAAGCACTAAGTATCTGGTCGGTGACAACGTTCAGTTGTCGGTGGGCCAAGGACTTTTGGCGGCTTCACCGTTGCAGTTAGCGCAAGCGTATGGGGCTCTCGCTAATGGCGGAGACGTCAATCGACCATTGATCGCCTTGGCTTTACTCGAACCAGGAACACCTAATTCTGATCAAGTGGGGGTGGCTGACCTGACGAAAGCGGTCGTGGCATTAAACCTCGGAACTAAAGACACGATTCGTAATTTGAATATTGACCCAGCAGTGCTTGACCCAATTGTGCGTGGATTATCGCGTGTGATCACGGGCCCTGGCGTTGAATACGACTTCTATCACAGCACGACGGGTGAAAGACTTTTCGCAAGCTACCCATATGAAGATTTGCCGATTGCTGGTAAAACTGGGACCGCGCAAGGAGCTGCGAGCTTGCCGTGGAACGACTCATCAGCATTTGCCGCTTTTAGTCTTGATGCCAATCAGCCATGGGTTGTCTCCGCATATCTTGAAAAGAGTGGATACGGATCTAAGGCGGCAGCGCCGGTCGTGAAATGTATGTTCATGGCGACGATTGGCGCGGCGACAGTTGCCGACGTGCTTCCATCAAATCCGCTCGATTTGACCGCGACAGTGGCCGCCCCTGAGCGTTCATTACCAAGTAATCGATGCCTAGGTGGCGCAGCGTACGGTGGTCGCGACTAATGGCGTATCCAATTCTTAATCGGCGACCACAAAGTCGGCTTGGAAATATACGTTCTGGTCCCGGAGATCCACGACGAAATATCGATTGGACAATGCTGGCTCCGGTAGTACTGCTTGGTGTTATTGGTGCATTTGCGATTTACAGCGCAACATACTGGAAAGTCGATGCAGACCCGTATTGGTTCACGGTTCGCCAAGTGACGTTTTTGATTGCATCAGCAGTCGTGCTGGTCATTGTGATGGCCTTTGACTATCAAGTCTTACGCGAACGAGCATATTTTTTGTACGGCTGTTCCATTATCGGATTGATGATGGTGTTGTCGGTCGGTGCACTCAAGGGTGGCGCTCGACTTTCTTTTGACTTTGGTCCGATATCTTTCCAGCCCGCCGAATTCGCCAAACCCGCAGTGCTCGTCGCTCTCGCGGCGTACTTCAGCGAATCGCGTGATGAAGACATGAGCTATTCGAAGTTCATCGGCGGATTGGTGATTGTCGGAATTCCGACTGCATTGATCATCGTGCAACCCGACTTGGGTTCGGCCTTTGTGTTGATTGTCGGGGCACTGTGTGTTTTGGTGATGGCGGGAGCGCGACTGCGTTACTTAGCCTTGATTAGTTTTTTGACAATTGTGACGGTCGCGGCGGCCGTCGTTGCTGGCATCGTCGATCGGTACCAGTTGAAACGAATCACCGCATTCGTGAATCAAAACTCGACCGACAAAGACCTCGAGCGCTACGTGTTCCAAGTTCGGTATGCCAAGCGTGCGGTTTCGACGGGTGGCTGGTTCGGTAAGGGGTATCTCAAAGCACCGCTGACCAACGGCAAGTTCATTCCGGTACAGCAAAGTGACTTCATCTTTTCGGCAATCGCCGAGCAATTTGGCATGATCGGCGGGGGAGTCGTTCTTGGACTATTCGGCCTGCTGTTGTTCCGGATCTGGCGAGTAGGTCACCTGAGCAAAGACCTATTCGGGTCGTACATCTGTGCTGGCATCTTCGGGGTTGTTCTGTGGCATGTTTTCCAAAACATCGGCATGACCATGGGCATCATGCCCGTGACTGGGGTGCCGTTGCCCTTTGTGAGCTACGGCGGCTCATCGCTCCTCTCGTTCGCAATCATGATCGGCCTTGTGGAGAGTATCCACATGCGCCGTATGCGATAAGCCTGAATGGGGAAGTCGAAGCGGGCTTATCCACAGGCTGGCTGTAGCGATAAGCGACCCGACTTGGCGGTCTGACGGTACAATTCGCAAGTCATGACATCCCTGTGGTCGCGGTTAGAGCCGCTTCTTCCTCGGGTGCGCAAACCAGCCCGCTATATCGGGTGCGAAGATGGAGCGATAGTTCCTCAGCACGGCCACGGAAAAGTGGCTTGGCTCCTCGCTTATCCCGATGTGTACGAGGTCGGCCTGCCCAATCAAGGGCTGCAGATCCTGTACGAGATTCTGAATGAGCGCCCCGACGCCGTAGCCGAGCGTACGTACGCGCCCTGGGTCGATCTTGAAGCCCTGATGCGAGAGCGAGGGATTCCCCTTTTTTCGGTGGACTCTCATCGTGCCGCCGACGAATTTGACATCTTGGCGTTCAACTTGTCGTCTGAACTGGTGTTCACAAACCTGCTGAATATGGTTGACCTGGCTGGGGTGCCAGTGCGTGCCGAGTTGCGTTCACCCACTGACCCGATTGTGATGATTGGTGGCCATGCCGCGTTCAACCCCGAACCGATGGCGGACTTTATTGACGTTGCCGTTCTCGGCGAGGGCGAAGAGGTCATTGGTGAAATCACCGAAGTAGTGCGCGAATGGAAAGCGTCGGGGCGCACTGAAGGTTCTCGTTTGGCGGTTTTGAAAGCACTTGCCCAGATCCCTGGGGTGTACGTCCCGTCGCTCTACGGCGTCGAATACGACGGTGACCGTATTCGCGAAATCAAACCTCTGTATGCCGGTGTCCCTGAACGAGTGATGAAGCGCACCGTTTCCGATCTCGGCGATTGGGATTACCCGCGCAATCCACTCGCTCCATTAACCGAGGTTGTCCATGACCGACTTGCGGTCGAAGTTTTTCGAGGCTGCACTCGCGGATGCCGTTTTTGTCAAGCAGGCATGATTACGCGACCAGTTCGCGAACGTCCCGCCGAGCAAGTCCGTTCAATGATCGTCGATGGCTTGAAGCGCACTGGATATAACGAAGTGAGCCTCACCTCGCTGTCAACTGCCGACTTCAGCGGAATTGAATCAGTCATTACATCAATCGTTCCCGATCCAACCGCGTGTGGTGCTCCGACAGTGAGTCTTCCGTCGTTGCGCGTTGATGCGTTCACGGTTGGTCTTGCGGCCAAAGTTGCGGGTGGGCGCCGTAGTGGATTGACCTTTGCACCTGAAGCCGGAACCTGGCGACTACGCACAGTGATCAACAAACTCATCACCGAAGAAGATCTCTATGGTGCTGTTGAATCAGCATTCGCTTCAGGATGGTCGCGAGCCAAGTTGTATTTCTTGACAGGATTACCCACAGAGACCGACATTGATACGCAAGGCATTATTGATTTAGCGGCTGGATGTGTTGCAGTGGGGAAGCGTCATACTGGACGCGCCAATGTGACGGTCAGCATTGGCGGATTCGTGCCCAAATCGCATACGCCATTTCAGTGGTTTGGTCAAAACAGCGTTCCCGAGTTGCGTCGCAAGATTGGTTTAGTTCGCGATGCCGCAACAAAAACTAAAGGTGTCAATGTGAAGTGGCACGACCCGTCGGCGTCTTTGGCCGAAGGTTTGGCCAGCCGTGGCGATCGACGTATTGGTGCAGTGATTGAACGCGTCTGGCGCGATGGCGGAGTGTTCCAAGAGTGGTCAGAGTATTTCAAGCTTGATCGTTGGCTTGATGCGATGGCCGCCGAAGGTTTGTCGCCTGACTATTACATCACCCGTCATCGCGACGAGAATGAAATTTTGCCGTGGCACCACCTGTCGGCTGGTTTACATCAAGATTTCTTGTGGCAAGACTGGCGCGCTTCATTAAACGAATTCGGCCTTGAAGATTGCCGTTGGACTCCGTGTTATGACTGCGGTGTGTGTACCGGTGACGGTCTTGAACACATCGTGGCGTCACCGATTCCGCCCGCGGGCGGAAGTCAGGGGACTGGTCAAGACTTGTCGCGCGGCGGAATCACTCCTGTCACCTTGCGCAGCAAATCAAGTGTGGGTGCACCATGAAGATTCGCGTGAGCTATTCAAAATTAGGAAAGATTCGCTTTACGGGTCACCGCGATGTCGCGCACATGTGGGAACGCACGATGCGTAAGGCGGGTATTGCCGTGGCGATGTCAGTTGGGTTTACGCCTCGGCCCAAAATGTCTTTTGGTTTGGCTCTTCCTACGGGCGCCGAATCATTAATTGAACTCATTGACATCACTCTCGACCCAAATTCAGGGATGACGGTTGATGATCTTGACTCAATTGCCGATCAGTTGTCGGCGAGTCTTCCCGTAGGTATGAGTGTGACTGGCATCCGTGAGTGTGCTGGCACTGAAGTTTCTTTGCAAGAGGGTGTCGTTGCGACGACCTGGGTCATGCTGGTTGCAGAACCAGATGATGGACCAGATATTGAATCCGCTATTGAACGTGTGAACAACAGTGCCGAGGTGCTGCTGATGCGCGAACGCAAGGGAGAAAAACACTTGGACAATATCCGTCCAGGAATTTTAGAACTCCGTTCGGCTGATGCCGAACTGATGTCATCGTTACCGGCTGACTGGATTGGTGAATCCGTTGGTCATGCAGTTGTTGCAGTGCTCACCACCTCGGGTCGTGGGATTCGACCCACCGAGTTAGTCGAAGTTTTGGTACCTGAAAGTGATCCACCCATTAATCCCTGGGATCACCTCAATCGGGTACTTCGTATCAACCAATGGATTGAGCGAGACGGTGAGCGCGTTGACGTGCTGACCGGTCGCCCTGCGCACACTTCGGTGAGTGCATGAGAAAGGAACATCATTATGAACGAGCCCTTATTTACGGATCCCGCCGACGAGTCAGAAGTGAACAGCGAGATCAACGAATCTGCTGATACTGGCGAGCAGAACGACAACGGCGAACCTCACGACGAATCTGGGACCAACAACGCCCATAAGAAGCGTCGTCGGGGTTCGCGCGGCGGCCGTAATCGTCCTCGCCCCCAGGGCGCATCGACCGATTCTGACGGTGAAGGCGATGAAGATTTTGACGACGACGATGACATCGACGGTGAAGGCGATGAAGATTTTGACGACGACAGTGATTTTGATGACGACGCTTCGTACGACGATGCACCTCACGTATCGGCGCCAATTGTTGGCGTGCAAGACGACTTTGAGTTGCCCGAGCGAATGAATGAAGGTCGCGCCGATGTTGACGCAGCGGCTGAGGCTTTGGTTCCACGTCCCAAAATCGGTGACACTCGACCAAGTTCGGTGCCTGCGACTCCGCCTTTAAGTTCGACACCGTCTGGTGTCACGATGCCTGGCGGCACTCGTGCTGGTGGACCTCGTCCCAACAACCAGCGCAAGGGCAAAGGTCAGCAAAACGCCAAGAAGAGTGCGCCCAAAGATGCCGCCACTGAAGATGGTTCAACATCAGATCAGAATGCTGTTGTTGACGGTGCTTCGACCTCTAGTGAGACTGCTGCACCGACCGGCGAGTCGGCAAACGCCAAGAAGAAGCGTCGTCGCAATAACAAGCCTCGGGGTGGTTCTGATATTCGTAACAACGATCGCTCAGATGCAGCCGTTGTTGAACGCCGCAAAGGTCGCGAACGTAATGGTCGTCCGATCGGTCGTTACTTCATGGCTGTTCAGGTTCGTAACGACCTCACCCAAGTAGCGGTGATGGAAGGCCGCAGTCTGATTGAGCACTATGTCAGCCGGCCAGCCGATGACGTGGCGCAGATTCACGGCAACATTTATGTCGGCAAAGTTCAAAATGTCTTGCCGGGTATGGAAGCGGCTTTCGTAGATATCGGAACTCCGAAGAATGCAGTTTTGTATCGCGGTGATGTGCAGTACGACGCTGAAGACATCGTTGACAGCGAACCACGGATTGAACAGATCTTGAAGGGTAAACAGCTCATCGTCTGTCAGGTCACGAAGAATCCGATCGCACTCAAGGGAGCGCGTCTGACTCAAGAAGTGTCGTTGCCTGGACGTTTTGTCGTATTGATTCCAAACTCGAAAACGTACGGCATTTCAAAGCGTTTACCCGATGACGTGCGCAAGCGTTTGCGGGGCATTCTCGACCGCGTGAAGCCCGCTGAGCACGGACTCATTGTGCGAACGGCAGCCGAGTCGGCGACCGAACATGAACTTCATGCCGATATGACTCGTTTGCTTGATCAGTGGAATGCCATCGAGGCGAAGGCCGCCAAAGCTGGCGGACCGACGTTGTTGTATCGCGAGCCACCCTTGGCCGTGCGCGTCATTCGAGAAGAGTTCAACTCTGACTATCGCGGCGTCATTATTGACGATCATCAACTGTTTGAAGATGTGCATTCGTATGTGCAGGCGTTCAACCCCGAACTTGCTGACCGCGTCGAATACTTCGATCCCGCTAATGAGGGACTTCCGATCTTTGAGAAGTTCCACGTGCACGAGCAGATCCACAAAGCCCTTGATCGCAAGGTGTGGTTGCCCTCAGGGGGCTCGTTGATCATTGAGCACACTGAAGCCCTCACCGTGATCGACGTCAACACCGGTCGCAACGTGGGTACCTCAAACCTTGAAGCAACGGTCTTCCAGAACAACCTTGAGGCTGCCGACGAAGTGGCTCACCAACTGCGATTGCGCGATATTGGCGGAATTATCGTCATTGACTTCATCGATATGGAAATTAAGGACAATCGCCGCAAAGTCGTCGAGGCCTTCAAGACAGCTTTGTCCCGAGACAAGACCCGAACTCAGGTATTTGACATCTCTGAACTGGGTCTTGTGGAAATGACTCGTAAGCGAATTGGCGAAGGACTTTTGACGAACTTCGCAGGTCAGTGCCCTGAATGCCAGGGCCGCGGCATGCTCGTGAACCACGATCTGCTCAACTGATGAACGACCCAATGAATGACATAAAGATAAGTCCTGACCAAGGCGTTGGTTTAACGTCGTTGAAGCAGGTAGAGTCGCTATTCGCTATGTATGCAGTGATCGCAACCGGTGGCAAACAGGTCCGTGTGGCCGAGGGCCAGCAAGTGCATGTTGAACTTCTAGGCCTCGAACAGGGTGCCTCGGTGGACTTCACGCCCGTGCTGGTCGTCGATGGCGACACCGTGCTTGCCACACCTACTCAACTCGCCGGATCAAAGGTCTCGGGTCGCATTGTCGGCTCGGCGTCAGGTCCCAAGATCAACGGCTTTACCTATAAGCGACGCACTAATCAGCGCCGTCGCTACGGGCATCGCCAGCACTACCAGGTGGTCGAGATCACCTCAATCGCGAAAGGCTGACACCATGTCAAAGACTAAGGGCGGCGGATCTACACGTAACGGCCGCGACTCAAACGCACAGCGCCTCGGAGTGAAGTCATTCGGTGGTACATCAATCACCGCCGGAACTATTCTCATTCGTCAGCGTGGCACCACTTTCCACGCCGGCAAAAATGTTGGCCGTGGTGGCGACGACACGTTGTTCGCCTTGGTTGATGGAACTGTTCAGTTCGGAACCCGCAAGGGTCGTCGAGTCATCGACGTTGTTCCCGCCGAATAATTTCAACGAGAACTAGTTTTCAAACGACCGCCTTCGGGCGGTCGTTTTGCATTACCCGTACTTTTTAGACGTCGATGCCACGCGGAAGTTGTTCGGTGCTCCATCCGAGTAAAACTGCCCCTTGGCGACAGGCGAAGCGATCGGTCATTCCGGCGACGTACTCAACCGCGAAGCGTTGGGCCTCAGTCGACCCGCTTGTTGCTCGCAGGGCTTCGGGTAAGTGAATGGGTGCTGCCGTATAGAACTCGACAAGGGCACGCAGGAGAGCGATGACTTGATCGGCTTGATGGCGACTCTCGGGTCGTAAGTAGACCTGTTCATAGTTGAATTTTCGAAATGCAGCGAGAGCTTCTGCGATGTCGGGTTCCATACCAATGCGCCCGCTCTGCATTGCGGCTTTCACCATTGATGTAATGAACGTGCCTAATTGTTGTGAACGCGTTGTTCCACATCGTGATGTCACAAGGGCTGGTAGCTCGTCGGGTGTCACGATGCCTGCATCGACAGCATCTTCGAAGTCGTGGCAGACATAGGCAATGCGATCGGCCCAACTGACGACTTCGGCTTCGGGGGTGCCGGGTGCGGGACGACTCCATGAGTGATTACGAATACCGTCGAGGGTTTCGCGGCACAGGTTTAATGGAACGAGCGTGATGTCGGCGCCCCATACCGCATGATCAAAGCCGCCTTCGACAAATGGAGCTAAGGCATCTTCGCTGGCATGTCCACCTGGACCATGACCACAGTCGTGACCGAGCGCAATGGCTTCGGTGAGCGTGACATTGAGGCCAAGTGGTCGAGCGACTGATGCTGCGACTTGAGCGACTTCGATGGCATGGGTGAGTCGAGTGCGCTGGTGGTCGTCGGGGAAGACAAAGACCTGGGTTTTGCCGGCAAGTCGGCGAAAGGCCGGCGCATGCAAAATTCGATCTCGATCTCGTTCAAAACAGGTTCGCAGTGGGTCGGCTTCTTCGGGGATAGCCCGATTGCCTGATTCGTTCGAGCGGGTTGCGAGACGACTCAGCGATGACTCAAGAAACTCTTCGCGTTCGGCCCGTGAGCGACTTCGCGTCGATCCCGTGCCAGCCCACGAGTCGGTGTGAGCCAAGGTGATGCCGACGGGCGACTGAGAGCCACCCATTGTGCTCGCCCAGCGTTCAGCGCGTTCTTGCATATCAGGGTCGGTGTGTGCCGAAGATGGGGCCGGTGGCTGGTGTTCATTGCTCACGACACAACAATACGTCGGGGGTGAGGCAACCAACGGGGGTATCGTGGTCGGGTAGCAGTGAGAGGTCCTGATGAGTCATTTCGTCGACGAATGCCAATTGAATGTGCGCGCCGGTGACGGTGGAGCTGGATGTGTGTCCTTTCGTCGTGAAGGTCCTGAAGCCATGGGCGGTCCAAATGGCGGCGATGGCGGTCAAGGCGGGGATGTTTGGTTGATCGCCGACCGCAACGTGGCGTCTCTTTTGGCTTTTCGCGACCACCCACACCGCATTGCTGGTAACGGTGTGCACGGTAAAGGTAAAGACCTACACGGCAAACGCGGTGATGTCATGGAAGTTCGCGTTCCTGAAGGAACCTTGATTCGTGACATGTACACCAATGAGGTTCTTGCCGATCTCACCAACCACGGAGATCGCTGGATCGCGGCGGGCGGCGGACGCGGCGGACGCGGTAACGCGCGCTTTATGGCGAACCGACGAAAAGCGCCAAACTTTGCTGAACAAGGCGAGAAGGGTGAAGAGCGTTGGCTCAAACTTGAACTGAAGCTCATCGCCGATGTCGCGCTCGTCGGATTTCCGAATGCGGGTAAGAGCACACTCATCAGTGTGATTTCTGCAGCCAAACCAAAGATCGCGGCGTATCCATTCACAACTCTTGAACCCAACTTGGGTGTCGTGCGTATCGACAACGTCACCGAATTTGTTGTCGCTGACATTCCTGGGTTGATTGAAGGTGCTGCTGAAGGCAAGGGTCTCGGTCATCAATTCTTGCGTCACGTCGAGCGCGCTCGTGTGCTGTGCATTTTGATTGACCTCGCGCCGCTCGATGACACCTCGCCACAATCACAACTTGACATCTTGTTGCGTGAGCTCGAGTCGTATGATCCGCAACTACTTGAGCGTCCGCGCGTCATTGTTGGTACCAAAACCGACTCTGCCACAGTGGAAATGGTTGATGAATGGGATGGCATGCTGATTTCGGCCATAACAAACCAAGGTCTGCGTGAACTCGTCGGTCGACTTGCTTCACTTGTGCACTCGGCCCGACAAGAATTACCAGTTCTTGAAGGTCGTGTCATCTTGAAACCAGAATCTGAAGGTTCGTGGGTCGAGAAATTGGGCAATGGCGGATTCCGCGTGCATGGCCGCAAAGCAGAACGAACCGTCCACCTCAATGATGTGACAACGCCTGAAGCGATGTCGTATATCGAGGAGCGTCTGAAAAAGTTGGGCGTGCCGCGTTTGTTAGCCCGAGCCGGAGCAGTAACGGGCGATGTTGTTTGGATCGGTGATTTCTCTTTTGACTATGCACCGGAAATGTGAAGGATCGTCCGATGCGCGTCGTAGCAAAAATTGGGACATCATCACTGACTGACGATGTCGGCGTGATCGATCGCGCCATGATTGCAAATATTTGTCGCCAAATAGCTCAATTACGAGTTGATGGTCATGAAGTTGTGCTTGTCACTTCGGGTGCGGTTTCGGCTGGAGTTTCGGCACTTGGAATGAAAGAGCGTCCAAGCGACATTCGAACTCTGCAGGCATTAGCTGCTGCTGGTCAAAGCCGACTCATGGAGGTTTATAACGCCGAGTTCGCAAGTCACGGGCTTGTCGCTGCTCAAGTTTTACTGGTGCCGCACGACTTCGTTGATCGAACGCAGTACTTGCATGCTCGTGACACTCTTGAACGACTTATCGAACTGGGCTGCGTCCCGGTGGTTAATGAAAACGACGCGATTGCCAACGACGAGATTCGTTTCGGCGATAACGACCACATTTCGGCGCTGTTGTCTCATCTGCTGAAGGCCGACGTCTTGATTTTGTTGACCGATATTGAAGGCTTGTATACGTCCAATCCACGGACGGACAATTCGGCAACTCTCATCACCGATGTATATGAGGGCGACCCTTTGATGAGCGTTGATGCTGGCGAGTCCGGATCAAATCGCGGTAGTGGCGGAATGGCGTCGAAGCTTTCTGCGGCGCGTATCGCATCATGGTCGGGAGTTCGAGCGGTGATTGCTCGGGCCAATATTGCTGATGTTCTCCAACAGATCGTGGCTGGTGCAATCGCCCAAACGTCATCAATTGGTACGACTTTTCATGGATCAGATCGCAACCTCTCGGCGCGACAACTGTGGGTTGCATTTGCGAGCGAAGTGAGCGGCCGTGTGTACATCGACGCTGGTGCGTCAAACGTTTTAGTACTGGGCACCGTGTCATTACTTCCCGCTGGCGTCACTCGAGTCGAGGGCGACTTTGATGCCGGTGAAACGATTGAAATCATTTCAAATGATGGCGCAGCAATTGCTCGCGGTAGTGCGTTGATGTCGAGTGCTCAAGTAGCTCAATCAATTGGGCGACGATCGAATGAACTTGAGGATGGTTTCCCGCAAGTTGTTGTGCACCGCGATGCGCTCGTTCTATTGCCCCGTTGAATCAGGCGAGTTTGAGTTTCGCTGAGCGATCAAACGCTGGCTGGCTGATCGGATGCCGTTAACCTCGGGGACTCGCAAGAGCGTGAGTGCACCAAGATAAACCAAGATGCCGATGGTTGTGCCTACGGTTATTTTCAGAACGGCACCGAAGCCATCGTTGTCGCCAACTGGTTTAAGGGCGAGCCACAAGACTGCACCCATCACGGCGGCTGCGGCCAACATGCGCGCCAAACTGGCAAGAACTTCAACGACTGGGAAGGTGCGGACTTTGATCCGCAAGACATAGAGCGCGACAACTGCTCCGATGACGTACGAAATGGCGAAGGCAAGGCCGAGTCCTAGTACGCCATAAGAGCCCACGAGCGCGAAAGCCAAAATGACGTTCAAAACATTTTGGACGAGATTGATGAGAAACGGCGTGCGGGTGTCCTGGTGGGCGTAAAACCCTCGAAGTGCAAACAGATAAATTGAGTATCCGACCAGGCCAAGTGACAAGCCAGCCAATGCTCGTGACGTCGTCGTTGCTGCACTTGCCGTGAATTCGCCGTGTTGAAGAAGTGCACCAATGATTGGTCGAGACATCACTAAGAAAGCGAATGCTGCGGGGAATGTCAAGAGGCCGACGAGGCGTAAACCGAATGCGGTCCGTTCGACAAATGCATCGCGATCACGGCGAGCGACGGCCCGAGCCATTTCAGGAATGAAAGTGGTGGCGATGCTCATCGCTAACAGGCCGTGAGGAAAGTAAAAGAAAGTGGTCGCCTTGGTGAAAGCATCTTGGCCACCACTTCCGGGTTCGGCCAGATTCTTCACGACGATCACGGTGACTTGATTGGCCATGACGTACCCAAATGTCCAGCCAGAAAGACGAATGAGGTGTTTGACGGCAGGGTGTCGGGGTTTGAAGCGAAAGCGGAAGTTAAGACCCGCTTTATGGAGGGCCGGCAAAAGTATGAGAGCTTGCAATGCAATGCCACCCGTTGCGCCGAGACCGAGGAGCCAGCGAAATGATGGGCTGTTCAACACTTCGGCTAAGGGAATCCCGTCATCGGGATGATGTAACAAAATCGGGACGTACAAAAGCGTGCAGATAACAACGATGTTGGCTAATAGTGGCGACCATGCGGCAGCGAAGAAACGTCGTTGTGCGTTGAGCAACGAACCAAGAACTGCTGAGACACCGTAAAAGAAGATTTGTAACAAAAAGATTCGCGTCAAAGCAGTACCGACGGTGCGGAATTGATTGGCATCAATTCCGTCTGCGGGATTGAGAGAAAACGCTCGGAAAACCCACGGTGCAAAAAACACGGCAATCGCAGTGATGAATGTCAAGGCAACGATGGCTGTTCCGACAACGGCTTCGGCAGAATCACGATCGTCATCTTCGAGCATGCGGGTGAACATCGGGACGAGCGCTGCCGATAACACTCCGCCAAGAAGGAGTTCGTACACCGCGTTAGGGGAGTTGTTCGCACCGTCGTACGCGTCGGCCAGTGCAGTTTGACCAATGACGACACCGAAGACGATGACTCGCAACATTCCGGTCAGTCGCGAGAGACCAGTGCCAAGCGCAACGATTGCATTACTTCGCAACAAACTGTTGCTCACTAGTGGAGTTGAGAGGCCAGAGGAGGGCGTGGGCTCACCAATGGCGGCATCGTGCCCTGATTGCGTCCCCTCGCTACTCATCGTTGTACAGGGTAGGGCGTGAAATAGGTGACTTTGACTCATTCATGCGCCTGAATTCTTGAGTTTGGGTGCCAACTTGTAGGGTGAATGTCATGGAACACCGTTTTTCTTCCGTTCAGCAGGTCCGTGACAGCCTGAAGGACGTCAACTATCTCGCCGATGATGGCATTGCAGGCGTGGCTTTCTTGGCAGATCGCCTCGCAAAGCCAATTTTGGTCGAAGGTCCGGCCGGAACGGGTAAGACCCAACTGGCCAAGAGCGTTGCAGAAATGCTCGGGGCTCGTCTCATCCGTTTGCAGTGTTACGAAGGTCTTGATGAATCTAAGGCCTTGTACGAATGGAACTACAAGAAGCAGTTGCTGCGCATTCAGGCCGATAAGAACAGCGATTCATGGAGTGAAGTCCACGACGACATTTTCAGTCGTGAATTCCTTTTGACCCGCCCTCTTCTTGAAGCCATTAGTGCGCCAGACCCAGTCGTGCTGCTGATTGACGAGGTCGATCGTGTTGAAGTTGAAACTGAAGCCTTGTTGCTCGAAATCTTGTCGGAATACCAAGTCTCGATTCCTGAACTCGGAACCATTACCGCGACTCAGATTCCGATGGTGTTCTTGACGTCAAACAACACTCGTGAACTGTCGGAAGCCCTCAAGCGTCGTTGCTTGTATTTGCACGTTGATTACCCATCAATGGAACGCGAAAAAGAAATCGTTCTGGCGAAGGTTCCCGACATCACCGAGAACTTGGCCGATCAAGTCGCGCGCATCGTGCGCAGTATCCGTCAACTCGATTTGAAGAAGGCGCCGAGCGTCAGCGAAACCCTTGATTGGGCTCGCACCATGATGTTGCTCAACATCGATTCAATTGATGCACAGACGGCCAAAGAAACTTTGCATGTTTTGCTGAAGTATCAGTCGGACATCGCCAAAGCTGCCAAAGAACTTTCTGTCGGCTTGACCTGACCAGAACGGTTGTCTGTCGCTCATGCTTGATCTACTTTCTGGATTCGTTCAAGAGCTTCGCAATGCCGGTTTGCCGGTTTCGTTGACGGAGAACCTTGACGCGATGGAAGCGGTCCGGCATATTCCGCTCGAAGATCGAGATGCGTTCAAGTACGCGCTCGGAGCAACGATGGTCAAGAACAGTGCTCACTGGCGTTCGTTCGAGACTGTTTTTGAGGTGTACTTCTCAATGCGCGGGCCCGAGTACAAAATCGGTGAAGGCACCGAAGATGAACTCGAGCAAATGTGGCGCGAGATGCAAGAGCAGATGCAGCAGCAACAAGGCGAAGGCAAAGGCTCGTCTGGGGGAATGGACAGCCTGACTCCTGAAGAAATCGCTCAGATGTTGATGAAGGCGTTAATGAATGGCGATCAAGGTCTCATGCGTGCATTGGCCAAGCAATCGGTTCAACGTTTCGCCGGCATGGAGCCAGGACGTCCTGTGGGCGGTACGTATTACTTGTACCGCACGTTGCGCAATCTCGACCTCGACAACATGTTGCAAAAACTCATGGAGGCGAGCAAGCAAGAAGTTGGCGGTGAACTGACCGCTCTTGAAGAGCGCCTCGAAAAAGATGAGTACGAAAGCCGAATTGATCAATTCAAAAAAGAAATCGAAGCTGAAATTCGTCGACGCTTAGTAGCCGATCGTGGCGCAGAGGCGATGGCCAAGACGCTTCGCAAGCCCTTGCCAGAAGACGTTGAATTCATGCACGCCAGTCGTGATGAAATGCAGGCCTTAAAGAAGTCGTTGTATCCGCTCACTCGTAAGTTGGCGGCTCGCCTGGCTCGCAAGCGTCGACATGGTCGCAAGGGACCACTTGATTTCCGCAATACGGTTCGTCATTCACTTTCGTATGGCGGCACCCCTGCCGAGCCAAAGTTCAAACAACCGCGACCGTCGAAACCCGAACTCATGGTCGTCGCCGATATTTCTGGAAGCGTCGCCGCGTTCGCGCGATTTACATTGATGTTGGTCTACGCGATTCAGGGCCAATTCTCTAAAGTGCGATCTTTCGTTTTCATCGATGGAATTGACGAAGTGACCGAGTTCTTTAAGGGCACTGGTGATATCAGTGAAGCCATCCATCGAGTGAACACCGAAGCCGATGTGGTGTGGGTCGACGGGCATAGTGATTACGGTCATGCCTTCGAAGTTTTCTGGGACAAATATGGCAAGGACGTTGGCCCAAAGACCACTGTGTTGTTCTTGGGTGATGCGCGAAACAACTATCACGCATCACAAGCTTGGGTCATTAAAGAGATCCGTTCAAAAGCTCGTCAGGTGTACTGGTTAAATCCCGAACCTAAGTCGTACTGGAACACTGGTGACTCAATCGTCGGTGAATACGCCGCTCATACCGACGGTGCTTATGAATGTCGCAACTTGCGTCAACTTGAAGCATTCGTGGAGAAACTGGTTTAGTTCAAATGACGCGTCTCATTTTTGTTCGCCACGGCGAATCTCAAGTCACCGTCAATCGCGTTGTGGGCGGACCACGTTCGTGTATTGGTTTGTCCGATCTGGGCCGTCGTCAAGCTGTGAACTTGCGTGATCGTTGGACGCAAACTGCAGAGTTCACTCCCGATCTCGTGATCTCGAGCGCCTACCCGCGAGCAAAAGAGACCGCAGAAATTGTGTTACCGGCGTTTGCTGGTCAGTCGATTGAAGTCATCCCCGAATTTGGTGAGCATGACCCAGGCCCACAGTGCGACGGTTTGAAGTACACCGAATTTACCGAACGATTTGGTGATCCCGATTGGGAGAACGATCCGTACGGAGTGACTTTTCCTGGCGGAGAGACAATTGCCGAATTCCAAATTCGTATCGGAACAGCGACTCGTGCGCTGATTGAACGAGTGGGTAGTGGGACCGCAATCGTTTTTTGTCATGGTGGTGTGGTCGACACTGTGTTGCGTCAATCATTGCGTACGTCGGGTACCGGAATCTTCGAAATTCATACGAAGAACACATCAATTACCGAATTCGTGATTGTGCGCCCAGGTCGTTCGCGTCTTGTGCGTTACAACGATGCTGCGCACACGGCTGATTTGCCGGCATCAACCAATCGTCCCGAAGATTTCTGATACAAAGATCACCCATGAGTGATTCACGGCGCCCCGATGTCATTGTGGTTGGCGCTGGATCGGCAGGTTGCGTGTTGGCCGATCGACTTTCAAGTCGCGGTTTATCGGTGCTTGTTCTGGAGGCAGGTCCCGATATCGCCATCGGTGAGACTCCGGCAGGAATTGATGGCAAATCGTTTTTCGCCGCACTCGAAGAACCAGGTCGTCGTTGGCCCGATCTTGTAGCCCAACGTGTAGTCGGACAAGAGCGCCGTGAATACGCGCGTGGACGGGGAGTGGGCGGTTCGTCGGCAGTCAATGCAATGATCGGACTATGGGGCGAAGTCGAGGACTACGACTCGTGGGAACGCGACTTCGGTTGCACCGGTTGGTCATGGCGTGATGTTGAGCCGTACTTTCGGCGAATAGAAATTCCGTTGACTCAAGCTGATATTGGTGCGTCGTCGCGAATCGGTGCCGCATTGTTTGAAGCTTGTCGTACCGAAGGATGGTTGTGGCATCGAGGTCCGTATCCACTTGGTGCGGTTGGTAGCGATGCCGGTCCGGCCATGTTGACCCGCACTCAAGATGGTCATCGAGTATCAGCCGCAGATATCTATTTGAATCGGGCTCGTCAGCGTGCGCATGTTCAGGTTGTCTGTGATGTGGTTGTTGATCGCGTTGCCATCGAGAACGACCAAGCAGTTGGGGTCGTACTTGCCGACGGCACGTTTATCGCGGCAGCCGAAGTTGTTGTCGCAGCCGGAGCAATCCATTCACCATCGATTTTGTTGCGTAGCAAAATTGAACGACCAGGGGTTGGGCAGGGCCTGCAGGATCATCCTTCGGCACCGTTAACGATTGCACTCACCGAGTCGTGTTCTCCTGATGAATTGGCCGTGACAACTTTGGCGCGATTCACTTCAGGTTTTGAGCCTGCCGATTTGCAACTACTTCCGATTGATCATCTGGGTCAAAGTTCAGAGGGTTACGGATTGTTGAGCGTGGCTTTGATGTTCTCGCGTTCACGCGGGCACATTGCTTTGGCTTCATCTGACCCGCTGGTTGATCCGGTCGTGAGTTTCAACTTGCTGGCTGATGAACGCGATATTGAAGCCCTGTCTGTTGGTGTTGAAGTTGCTCGGCATTTGCTTGATTCGCCAAGCCTGAAGCGACTCGCATCAGAAGTGTTTATTGATGATGTCGGTACCCCGTTGTCGGCACTTGGCGATAGTGCTGATGAGATTGCTACTTGGTTGAAATCGCGTACTGGTGATTACGTGCACGCGGCCGGAACCTGTGCCATGGGTGAATCGGTAAATGAGAAGGCAGTGGTCGACACGGCTGGGCGGGTTCATGGCGTCAAGAATTTGCGCGTGTGTGATGCCTCAATCTTCCCGATGTTGCCCCGTGCCAATACCCATTTCCCAGTGATGATGGCAGCCGAACTCATCGCCGATCGCTGGTAAACGCACTGTGCCATACCCCTTGGGCATGGTTCAGATATGAACTTCCCGAACCAGCCACGACGCACCAAAATCCACCTCGCTCAGCTTTCCCCGGCCACGCCGGACAGCTCGTCAACGTTGATCGATTGCGGCACATGCGTGATGCGTGAAACCGATGCTTGCGCCGATTGCGTCGTGACCTTCTTGTTCCAAGAGGCTTCAGAAGAGCATGAAAACGATGAATCGGCGCATATTGGGGCCGAGTCCATGGCAGTTGTGTTCGATATCTCAGAAATTCGGGCCATGCGTGCCCTCGCTGAGGCTGGTTTAGTGCCTACGCTTCGTCATCGTGCGTCGGGTTAAGCGAAATAGTCCTCCAGTCGATACGACTGACCCCGCATATCTCGAATCCCTCCTGCAATTTGCTCGTGAGCTCGGACTTGACCGAGTAGGAGTCACCGATGCAGCGCCTCTGAGTCGAGCCCGAGTTGCCATTGACGATCGCAAGGCCCGAGGGTTAAGCGACACCATGGGATTCACCTATCGCAATCCATCACGCTCAACCGATCCCAATACCGCCGTTGAGGGAGCGCGTTCAATCATTGTGGCCGCACGTAGTTACCACTCAGATCAACCTGATCATCCGGGCGGTGTTTCTGCTCGCGTCGCTCGCTACGCGCAAGATGATCACTACACGCCATTGCGTCAAGCTCTACAGAAAGTCGCTTTGCGGTTGCGCGCTGACGGCTATCGGGCCGTGGTCTTTGCCGATGAAAACAACTTGGTCGATCGCGAAGTTGCGTATCGCGCTGGTCTTGGTTGGTTTGGTAAGAACGCCAATATTTTGCTTCCGGGGGCCGGCAGTTTCTTTAGTTTGGGTTCAGTTGTGACGACCGCAGTTTTGGCACCAGCAGCTCAACCAGCACCCGACGGATGCGGAACTTGTCGCGCGTGTTACGACGAATGCCCAACTCAGGCCATTGTTGCCGACGGAGTCATTGACGCTCGCCGATGCCTAGCGTGGTTAGTGCAGAAGCCCGGCATCTTTCCTCGCGAGTTTCGCGTGGCACTCGGTGATCGCCTGTACGGCTGTGATGACTGTCAAACCAGTTGTCCGCCAACAGTGCGGCTCCACGATCGGCATCATTCGCGAACTGCGCCCGTCGCCGGACCCGGTGCGTATGTTGATGTGATCGATGTGTTGACGATGTCTAATGAAGGTTTGCTCGACAAGTTCGGCAGTTGGTATTTGGCCGAACGCGACCCTCGTTGGTTGCGACGTAACGCATTGATCATCCTGGGAAATATTGCGCCACTGAATGATGCTCAGAGCGAAGATATTTCTTTGATGAGTCCCGTTGAAAAGGTGTTGCGCTACTACCTTGGAGATATTGATCCGGTACTACGACTTCATGCTCTCTGGGCTGCCGTTCGATTAGGACGTCGCGACTTAGCTCGGTCATTAGCCGATGATTCTGATGAGTCGGTTCAACTGGAGTACTCGTTGATCGATTCAATTCCGTTGCGGGCAGAAAACTGATGAAACACCTTCTCGTGACCAACGATTTTCCACCCAAGATCGGTGGAATTCAATCGTTACTGTGGGAATGGTGGCGCCGACTTCCGCCTGACTCATTCGCAGTTTTAACAAGCCCATACGAAGGCACCGCCGAGTTTGATGCGGCCCAACCTTTTCACATCGAGCGCACCAAAGAATCGGTACTTTTGCCTCACCCCTGGATGGTGAAGCGTGTCAATGAAATGGCCCGTCGAGTCGGCGCAGATCTGATCGTGCTTGATCCCGCAGTTCCGCTTGGAATCATTGGGCCACATCTTGAGTTGCCGTACGACGTCGTTTTGCACGGAGCTGAAGTGACTGTCCCTGGTCGTATTCCTGGATCGAAGCAAGTTTTGGGACGGGTACTGCGACATGCGCGTCATGTTGTTGCTGCTGGTGGATACCCAGCTGCCGAGGCTGTGCACGCAGCCGGTCGTGATCTGCCGATGACCATTGTCCCGCCCGGTGTCGATAGCACACGCTTTGTTCCGCTGTCGGCAGACGAACGATCACAGGCTCGCAAAGATTTTGGTTTCACTGATGAGACCGAGTTGATTATTGGTATCAGTCGTTTGGTTCCGCGTAAAGGATTCGACACCGCGATTCGCGCGGTTGCCAAGTTGAAAGATTCACGACCGAATTTAGTGTTAGCAATCGCTGGATCTGGGCGCGATCGCGAGCGACTAGAAAAGCTTGCGCTCGAACTTGATGCACCAGTCACATTTTTGGGACGTGTCTCGCACGATGATTTACCCCGTTTGTATGGATGCGCCGATATTTACACCATGTTGTGTCGCAATCGTTGGGGCGGTCTTGAGCAAGAAGGTTTCGGCATTGTTTTTGTCGAGGCGGCTGCCTGTGGAATTCCGCAAATAGCCGGATCCAGCGGAGGGGCCGCCGAGGCCGTCGCTCATGGCGAAACTGGTTTTGTGGTGGATGACTCAGAAGATGTCAAGACCGTGGCTTCACATATTGAAACCCTGTTGAACGATCCTGAGTTGCGTCGCCGTATGGGTGAGGCGTCACGCCAACGGGCTGTGCAAGAATTTTCCTACGAAATGCTCGCCGAGCGTCTCGGTAATGTCTTTGGAGTTTGGTCATGAATGGCATCAATATTTTGCGCGCTAATGTCGTCGCGACAGTGATTTTTAGTATCTCGGCCATTGCCGCGGCAATGATTTTTGAAGGGTTCGCCAAGACTCAAGGAGTCATCGTCGCTCTTGCTCTTTTCACCGTTGGTATCGCGACCTTTCTCTGGGGATATTGGACTGCGGTGCAACGAAGCCGTGAACAAGAGATATCTGTTGCCGAACTGTATTTCTTGATGGGTCAAGCCATTCCCAAAAAAGTCAAGGTCGTGATGCATTCGTGTTTGGCGGCACAATGCGTTGTCGCAGTCGCAACTGCATTGGCTCGTCCAAACACGCTGCAAGAGGGTGCGGAGAGTTCAAGTCGTGGTTCGACTTTGGCTTTCGGTGTTCTCGTGCCGGTGTTGGGTCTTGGATTGAACGGATTATGGGCTGCGACATACGGAACTTTCGGCGCCCGCCGGCTCAAAGGCGAGACTTCTCCGTCTGAGAGCCACCCCGACGACCGTCCGATCGGCTAGAACATAGTCATGGCTGACACCGCGTCACTGACGATCACCATTCAAGCTCCACACGAAAACTGCTGGGCTATCGCCACCGACTTTGAGCGTTACCCCGATTGGGCTAAGGACGTGAAATCGGCAGTTGTGCTCGCACGCGACGAAGAGGGACGAGCAACACAGGTTGAATTCCGTACTTCAGCCCTTGGTCGCAGTACGCACTACACCTTGTCCTATGACTACAGCGCGGCTCCGGCGCGTTTGTCGTGGCACATGGTTTCTGGTGACATCATGCGCGCGGTCGATGGTGCATATATGTTTTCTCCCGATAATTCGGGTGGCGTTGTTCTGACGTACAACTTGTCCATTGAGCTCGTTGTTCCACTTCCAGGTTTTGTCAAGCGTCGAGCAGAAGTTCGAATTCTCAACACTGTTAAAGAGTTGAAGGTTCAAGCCGAATCTGCACAGTGAAGTCAGCGATATGCCTGTAACGACGGGGCGACGCGCTGGAATCGATGTCGGGGGAACAAAATGCCTTGGCGTTGTTTGGCAGGACGGACAAGTACTACACGAGGTGCGTCGCGACACGCCCGAGGGTGCTGACGACATTATTGATACCCTCGTTTCTATTGTTCGTGAATTAGGCGAGGTCGATTCGGTAGGTATCGGAGTCCCTGGGCTCGTCACCCGACAAGGTGTGTTGCGGGCGGCTCCTAATTTGGTTGATATCGCTGATTTTGCGGTGGGCCCAATTTTGCGAGACATTTTGCACGTCAACGTTGCGGTTGAAAATGATGCGACATGTGCTGCAGTTGCCGAATGGTCTGTTGGTGCGGCGCAAGGTGTTGGCGACGTTATTGTCGTGACACTGGGTACGGGCATTGGTGGAGGACTTGTATCTGGTGGACGCTTAGTGCGCGGCACTAATGGTTTCGCCGGCGAAATCGGACACATGATTGTTGATCCCTCGGGTCCCAAATGTGTGTGCGGACAACGGGGTTGTTGGGAGCGGTATGCCTCAGGTAATGGCTTGGCTTACCTCGGTACGTTGGCGGCCGAACGCGGACAAGCCCACATGGTTCAAACTTTGGCCGGTGGAAGTACGAATATTCGTGGTGAACATATCCGCGAAGCGGCACTTCTTGGTGATGACGAAGCCTTGGCAATTGTTGATGAGTTCGCGCGGTGGGTGGCTCTCGGATTATCAAACCTCACTAATCTGCTCGATCCGTCAATGCTGGTGATCGGTGGAGGATTGGCAGGATCGGGAGATCTATTTCTTCAACCGATTCAACGTTGGTTTGGTGAATTGCTGTATTCACCTGAGTTGCGACCCCACCCGAAACTCGTACTTGCGAAATTTGCTGAACAAGCCGGTGCAATCGGGGCAGCCCTGCTGCCCGAATATGCTCACATTTCAGACATCTAATGTTCACGTCACGTTGCCACCTGACTGGTTAGTGTCAAGGCGTGCAAACTTACGTTTTACGTCTGTGGCTCCCTGATATTCCAGGAACACTCGGCCGTGTGGCTGCAGCTATTGGTCAAGCAAATGGTGACGTGATCGGAATTGAGATTCTCGAACGTGGAGCTGGCATGGCGATCGACGAATTGATCGTGACATTTCCGATTGACGATTCAGCAAAAGACAGTGCCCTTCGTCTCGAAGAATTGATTTCCCATGTGAGCCTCGTCGAAGGCGTGGCGATCGAAGATGTGCACAGGATTGCCGAAGATCGACCCGACCAAAGTGTGTTAGCTCTCGATACCGCAGCACGCATCATGGAGACACCTCATGATGAGCGGACTGAAGCAGCGTGTGAGTTGGTGCGCGACATGCTTGAAGCAGACTGGTGCACCGTGGTTCCTCGTGGAGCGCCGACACCGCTGGCGGTATCGGGAGACGTTCCTGACTTGCCATGGGTGATGGCGTTTCTAGGAGGCATTAGCCATCTCGCGAGCGATGTCGAACACGAACATACGCCTTCTGATGTGGCTTGGGCGCCACTTGATTTACTTGATGCGGTCATCGTGGTTGGTCGTCAACGCGGAGCTTTCCGTCTTCGTGAGCGTCAACATCTCACCTTGATAGCGCGCATAGTAAGTTCGGCGCTGGCAAAGTTTTAATCAATCACCTATTCGGCCCAGTCGCGTGAACGAGTCACTGCACTCAGCCAAGTTTGATGCAGGGCATCACTGAGAATTCTTTCAATTGATTCAGGTTCGTGCGGTGCTACTTCAAGATCGCACACCCAACGTTGACTGAGCGCATCAAGTGACGGCCAAATATTTTCGGCAAGTCCCGCGAGAAACGCAGCGCCGAGCGCAGTGGTTTCTTGATCGACGGGTCGTCGTACTGTGATCCCGAGCTGGTCGGCCTGAAGTGTGAGGAGGAGATTCATGACTGAGGCCCCGCCGTCAACGCGGAGTTCGGCGATCTGTGTTCCACTTGCCTGTTGCATTGCCTCAACAGCATCTCGAGTTTGTAGAGCCATGGCCTCAACAACTGCTCGAGCGATGTGGGCGCGATTGGTTCCGCGCGTAATGCCGATCAGGGTGCCTCTGGCGTAAGGATCCCACCAGGGGCTTCCGAGGCCGGTGAAGGCAGGAACCAAATAGACGCCGCCGTTGTCGCTGACGGACTCTGCCAGTGGTCCGATTTCTGCCGATGTTGAAATGATTCCGAGTCCGTCGCGCAGCCATTGAACCGCGGCGCCGGTGACGAAAATGGCACCTTCGAGGGCGTATGTCGATGTGATTGAGCCATCTGGATTCGTGAGGCTCCAGGCAACAGTCGTGAGCATTCCGGGCGTTGGCTCGGGGCAACTTGTGCCGACGTTCATCAAGATAAAGCTTCCCGTACCGTATGTATTCTTGGTCATTCCAGGTTGGAAGCACGTTTGTCCAAATAACGCCGATTGTTGATCGCCAGCGATTCCGGAAATGGGAATACCAGTTGGTATCTCAGGTGATGCAGTGATTCCGAAACGACCGCTTGATGGGCGAACTTCAGGGAGGCAATGCAAAGGAACGCCGAGGAGTTTGCTCATTGTCGGACTCCATGTCAATGAGCGAATGTCAAACAACATGGTGCGACTGGCGTTAGATGGGTCGGTTGCGAAAACTTCTCCGTGTGTCAGTTTCCAAAGAATCCAACTATCAATGGTTGCGAGCGCCAAATCTGCAGAATGCGGGACGCCGTGAGCCAACATCCATGCCATCTTTGTGCCAGAGAAATACGGGTCAAGAACAAGACCCGTGGTTGATCGCACAGTTTCAAGGTGGCCATCTTGAGCGAGCTTTTCGCACATCGGAGCAGTGCGACGGTCTTGCCAGACGATGGCGCGTCCATACACCTCGCCGGTTGAACGATTCCAGGCGACCACCGTCTCTCGTTGATTAGTGATGCCAATGGCAAGTGGAGTACCAATTTTGGCGACCACTTCATTGAAGGTTTCAACGACCGCGCGCCAAATCTCTTCAGCGTCATGTTCAACCCAGCCAGGTTCGGGGAAGTGTTGCGTGAATTCGCGATACGCCGCGACGACCTCTTGATCATCAACAAAAACGGCACGACACCGAACGCCAGTAGTTCCAGCGTCAATGGCCATGATGTATCGAGAGTTGGGCATTGCTATCTTTTTTTGCGCTTGTTTGAACGGAACTGTGAGGGGCCAGTCGCTGTACGACTTGTTGGAGCGGGACGGTTTCGAGTTGGTTGTGAAGTCGACGCATTACTACTGCTTGATGATTGGCGACTCGACCGAGGAGTACGAGCAGGTGTCTCGCGGCGTAGATCACTGAGCGTCTTGCGCTGGTAACCCATCTTGGCGAGTACTGCGCCAAAGATCAGATACATCGGGAATGATGCCGCGAGTCCGGCGACTGAACCAGCAGAGACATTGTCCCGTAAAAAGATCAGGAAAACGCCAGCCATGACGACTGCGTACACAATCCATTCACGGATCAGTCGTGCCCAGTTGACAGTTCTTGTTGAATCCCAAGCCATGGCCCCATTGTTTCATGCCTAGGCTGGGATCATGCGCATCGGAATCATGACAGGCGGGGGAGATTGTCCAGGCTTGAACGCGGTGATTCGAGCGGTTGTCCGTAAAGGCGTGTCGGCTTACAACGATGAATTCTTAGGTTTTCTTGATTCATGGGATGGCGTGATGGAGCAGCGCTACATAGCGCTCCAGGAAAGTGACGTCCGTGGGCTGTTGCCGCGTGGTGGAACGATTCTGGGTACTCGTCGGGGAAGTCCCTATGACTCAAGTGACGGTGTTGATCGTGTGAAGAAATGTTTTGTCGATCAGCGACTTGATGGCCTCATCGTCATCGGCGGGAACGGATCCCTGACGGTTGCTTCGCTGATCTTTGGCGAAACTGGTTTGCCGATCGTGGGTGTTCCTAAAACCATTGACAATGATGTTTTTGGTACCGATCTCACATTCGGATTTCACACTGCCGTTCAAATCGCGACAGATGCGATTGATCGATTGCATACGACGGCTGAGAGCCACGACCGAGTCATGGTGGTCGAGCTCATGGGACGCGATACGGGTTGGATTGCGTTGTACGCCGGAATAGCTGGTGGGGCAACGGTGATTTTGGTGCCCGAAGAACCCTTTGACATTGCCAAAGTGTGTGAACAAGTTGCAGACCGTCATCGTGGAGGCCGTTATGCCTCAATCGTGGTCGTTGCCGAAGGTGCACAACCGGTGGCTGGTTCGATGAAGTTGCCAGAGTACGAGCACGATCAAATCGGTCGACCGCGATACGGCGGTATCTGTGTCGCTATCGCTGAAGAAATCGAAAAGAGAACTGGTTACGAATCACGAGTTGTACAAATCGGACATGTGCAACGTGGCGGGACCCCAACTGCATATGACCGAATCTTGTCAACTCGCTTTGGTTTGGCAGCGGTTGACGCTTTGCACAACGGTGCAGTGGGACATATGGTCGCATTACGTTCGTCGCAAGTCACAACAGTTGCTTTGAGCGAAGTAGTGAATAAAGAGCGTCCGATTGACATGAATTTATTTCATGAAATTGGCTCGGTCTTTTTCGGTTAAGCGAGCGCGAGAACTTACTTGTTGGTGAGTGGGTCGACAATGGCCGGATAAAACGGTTGGCTACTGATGGCGCGACCGGGAAAATCGTATGCAGTCAAGGCTTGCGAGGTTAACGATCCGTCTCCTTTGGGCCACTCGTTGACTTGTCCATTCACGACAATCAGGACGCGTTCGATACCGGCGATGTCACACAAAGTCAGCACGATCTGGGCAACTGAAGAGACGAGATCGTCGCCCGTAGCTTTGAAGATCTCTGCAGTCAGGTCGACTTTGACAAGATCGCTGGCGACGTAACGGGCTGTAAGTACTTCGGTTGATGCAGGAATAGCGCTTCGAAGACCTGCTTCTTGTTCGGTTTTGGTTGGACCATTGAGAAGAACCTGGACAATGTCAAAGGGATCGCTCGAGATATCGCGTTGCACGCCCGTGAGAATTGATGCACCAGTGCTCTCGGTGCGCTGGAGGTAGACACGACCAAAGCCGATCTCTGCCTCGTCGGAAGAAGTGGAATCATCAAGTTGCTGTTGCTGGGATTCTGGAATGATTTGCGAAGTGCTTTCGGGCCCGAATGAACAACTTGATGCGACGAGAGCGAAAAAACTGAGGGCAACGATGGCTTTGACAGCATTGATTTTTCGTGCAGTCATCGCTATACCCGTTCCGCTGACAGTTCAATGATGAAACAGGCACCATCGAGCCCGTCGAGTCGATCTTCAACCCACACACGACCACGATGCAGTTTGATGTGTTCATCGACAAGGGCCAGACCGAGGCCGGCGCCTTCGGAGCCGCTACGGCGCCCGGCAATCGAGCCACGGGCAAATCGTTCAAAGATCAGATCTCTTTCGTCGAGCGGAACTCCGGGACCGTGATCTTCAACAGTGATCCAAATTTGAGACGGTGGATCTTCGTCGTCGGGAACGAACACTGATATTTCTAGTTCGCCACCACCGTAAGCACGACCATTATCAATGAGGTTGGCGATGACTCGTGCAAGGCGACGACGATCGCCCTTAATCAGCATTTCTTCGGCGATCTCAGCAACGAGAATTCGAGTTTCGGGAGCGCTGCTAATGGCCACAGCCTGACGGACGAATTCGCCAACGAGCAGTTCGTCAACGTTGAGACGAATTCCGCCGGCATCAAAACGTGAAATCTCCAATAAGTCCTCGACGAGACCCTGAAAACGGGCGACGTCGGCGACGAGCAAATCGAGCGCGACTTGTGCTCGCTCGGGCATCTCTTCACGGCGAGCCTGCATCACTTCTACGGAAGCAGCAAGTGTCATCAGTGGTGAACGCAACTCGTGACTGACGTCTGACGTGAAACGGGTGTCACGTTCAACGCGCAACTCCAATGCGCTCGCCATGTCATTAAAGGAGGATGTCAAGACTGCAAGATCAGGATCTTCGGTTTCTGCAAGACGGGTGTCAAGTCGTCCGCCAGCGATGGCTTGAGCTGCTTGGCTAGCAGCAGTGAGTGGACGTACTGCTCGTGAGGCAGCAATGGTTCCTACGACAATTCCGAGAAGGGTAGTGATTCCTGCTGCCAGGATGAGCGCGAGATTGATGCTGTTTAAAGTGGAACGCACATCATCAATTGATGGAAATTCGAAGTAGGCAGCATCAATTGAATCAAGCGGTATGCCAACCGCCAGCACTAACTCGTTATCTACTTCAATTCGCATTGTCGTTGGTTGTCGATTTTCCACTACTGCAGTCAGTAATGAAGTTGGGATGATGGACGAAGAAAAACGGGCGTCATTTCCGGTCCAGGTTCCGCGAAAATAGACCAAAGGACGATCGGCTCCGATGCGCTCAAGAACTGTTTGGATATTGGTGGGGTTTGATCGGAGATCTATGGCGACACGGGATGCGTCGGCGTAGGTTTGATCAATAGCATTCCCCGTACGCTCATCGACCAAATTTGAGCGGGTGAAATTGAATGTCGCAAGCGCCAAGAAGAGCGACAGTGCCAAACTCCCCAGTCCAAAGGTGAGAAGGATTCGGCTTCGCAACCCCATGGGTCGTATGCGCCATCTCCGCTGTGTCAAGTTCGATCTCACGGCGCGAGTGTTTGCCGTGGATGCCTCGATCATGTCTGGCTCGATTGTCACCAAGTATCAAGCCTGTAATCGATAACCAAGGCCACGTACGGTCACTACGTGACGCGGGTTGGCAGAATCACTTTCGACTTTGGTACGAAGTCGTCGAATATGAACATCGACAAGACGTCCGTCGCCAAAGTAGCCATAGCCCCAAACATGATCAAGAAGATGTTCGCGGCTGAATACACGTCCGGGGTTTTGTGCGAGTTCACACAACAATCTGAATTCGGTCTTTGTTAAATGAAGTTCGGTGCCAGACCGCAAGACTTTGCCTTCGTCGGGGATGATTTCGAGGTCGCCGAAAATGAGTTTCGGATGTGCCGGATGAGCCGGACGGGCGCGTCGTAATAATGCGCGAATGCGCGCTGAGAGTTCTTTAGGTGCGAAAGGTTTGGTGAGATAGTCGTCAGCTCCTGCTTCGAGACCGGCGACGACGTCGTGGGTATCGGCGCGTGCTGTCACCATGACGATTGGAACATCGCTCGAGCGACGAATGGTGCGACACAATTCAAAGCCGTCAATACCGGGAAGCATGATGTCAATCAGGACGACATCGGCGGGCTGACGAAGGAACAAAATCGCCGCTTCTTCGCCACTCGCCGCTTCGTCGACGGTCCAGCCTTCGTCTTCAAGCGCCAGCTTGACAGCGGCGCGAATTCGTTCATCATCTTCAACAGCAAGGATTCTTGTTCCCACACCTACATCTTGCCCTATGGAAAGGCTGCGGCGGGGACAACTATCTTGATTCTTTGAATTCGGGTCACAAAGACGCGATGAGCGATGAATGAATTCCGGGCGTTGACACCAAGACTTCTGATGGAGTGATTGGTTCGCCCGAAAAGTTAGAAATCTGCGCGCCTGCCTCTGAAGCAATCAGTTGGCCCGCGGCGAGGTCCCAGGGTTGGAGTCCTTCTTCAAAGTAAGCATCAAGTCGGCCGCATGCCACGAAACACAGATCGGCCGCGGCGGCCCCGCAACGGCGAATATCGCGAACTTGAGGCAACAATCTGGAAATGCGTTGACCTTGGGTCTCGCGGCGAGCCGAACTGTATGAGAAGCCTGTCCCAATTAACGCCGTGTCTAAAGATTCGCATGAAGATACTCGTAGCGGAGTTGATCCGAGCCAAGCACCATGTCCTTGGGCCGCGACAAAGAGTTCACGTGTTGCGGGAAGAAAGACTGCGGCGGCGATGGGTTCGGCGCCGATGCAGGCGGCGATCGAAATTGCATATCCACTGAGGTTGTAGAGAAAGTTGGTGGTGCCATCAATCGGGTCAACGAACCATGTGTAAGGCGATGTGCCGACGATGTGGGTTCCTTCTTCGCCGATAAGCGAATCATCGGTTCGCAAAAGGCCGAGTTGTTGCAAGATGAGTTGTTCGCTGGCGGCATCCCACTCGGTCACCATGTCGGTTGCTGACGATTTTGTTTGTACCGATCCTGCGCCATTGCGACGGCCGACATAAACCAAGTCGCCGGCCTGACGGGCAATACGGGCCGCGACATTCATGAGAGCGATGTATTCGGTGCTCATCATTGATCGTTGAGTGAGCGACGATCTCCGAAATCGCGCCATTCACCACTCGCTCGCAGAACGAGAACCGCAATCACTGCAGTTCCACCTGCGGTAGTGATTGCCCCGATAAGGAGTCCGAGCCCAAGCGGATTTGTACTAGTGCCGTCGTACTGAATGTCAACCAACTTGTAGCCAAGGAGCGCTCCGGCTAGGCCCCCGACGAGGATGGATGAAAAGGCGAGGATTCGTGCCAGGGGCGACGGAAGGGCCGAGAGTGGACGTTCATTGGTCACGTCTACATCGTAGGCTCTTGGCGTGATCCAAGGTTCGGTTAACGGCGAAGTTCTCTCAGTGCGACGTGTTGTCGTGGTGATTCCGACTTATAACGAAGTTGGCAATATTGCAACTGTGATCGCTGGAGTCATGAATGCTTTGCCCGATGCATCCATTTTGGTCGTTGACGACAACAGTCCAGATGGAACTGCCGATTGTGTTGACGAGATAGCTGCAGGTCTCCCTGAAGGTTTTCCGGGGTTCGTCAAGGCTCATCGCCGTCTCCGCAAATCTGGACTTGGCGCGGCCTATCGCGACGGTTTTGCGGTCGCCTTTGAATTAGGTGCGACGATTTGCGTGCAGATGGACGCCGACCTTTCGCATAACCCGATGTATCTACCGGCCATCGTTTCTGCCGTCGATATGGGAGCCGACGCATCACTCGGGAGTCGATACATTCCGGGCGGTCAGATTGAGAACTGGCCACCTTTGCGACGTTTCTTGTCACGCTGGGGCAACCGGTTTGCTGCTGGCATGTTGGGCCTGGCGATTAACGATGCAACGAGCGGGTATCGGGCCTATTCGCGGTCAATTCTTGAGCGCATGGATTTTGCAAGTGTTGAAGCCGAAGGTTATGGCTTTCAAGTTGAGATGTCGCACCGAGCCGTGCGATGCGGCGGACGCATTGTGGAAGTTCCGATTTTGTTTACTGATCGTGTCGTGGGTGAATCAAAGTTGACCCATCACATCATTGGCGAGGCATTCGGTCTTGTTGTGAAGTTGTGGTTCAAAGATCGTGTTCTGCGGCGTTTTCGCCGTGCATGATCAATGCGTGTGGGCTGTGTGACGGATACGTGATGAGCGAGTACCGCACGATTCTGCACGTGGACATGGATGCCTTTTTTGTTTCGGTAGAGATGCGACGGCACCCCGAATTAGTCGGGCAGCCAGTTGTCGTAGGTGGCGCAGGAGCGCGAGGAGTTGTGGCGGCAGCAAATTATGAGGCGCGCCGTTATGGAGTTTTCTCTGCGATGGCATCATCGAAAGCACGACGGCTTTGTCCGCAAGCAGTTTTCTTGTCAGGCGACTACGCCGAGTATTCAAAAGTCAGCACTCAAGTACATACGATTTTTCATCAATTCACGCCGTTCATTGAACCAATTGCCCTCGATGAAGCTTTCCTGGACGTGACAGGTTCTGTACACCTTTTCGGTGACGGTACCGCGATCGGTTGGAAGATTAAAGAACAAATACAGAACGAACTTGATCTCCCATGTTCGGTAGGCGTCGCTACATCGAAGTTCATCGCCAAGTTGGCCTCTAAAAAGGCTAAACCGATCCCAACGAGTAGCGGGATTAACCAAGGACATGGCGTTTTACGAATCATGCCGGGTGAAGAACTGATATTCCTGCATCCATTGCCAGTTCAGGCGTTGTGGGGAGTCGGACCCGCGACTTTGGCGAAACTCGAGCGGCTCGGAGTTCGCTTGGTCGGTGACCTTGTTGAACTAGGTGAGGAAACTTTGGTACGTGCAGTCGGTAAGGCGCACGGGCGTCACCTTTTTGCCCTTGCCAATGGGATTGACGACCGATCTGTTCAGACTGAACGTGACTTGAAGTCAATTGGACATGAAGAGACCTTTTCGCACGACATCACCGACCGAGTTGCAATGCGTCGTGAAATAGTTCGATTAACCGATGCAGTGTCGTCGCGATTGCGCGCGCGCGACTGTGCTGCCCGAACTTTGACTCTCAAGATTCGGTACTCAAATTTTGAAACTATTGCTCGCTCAATTACACCGGGCAGTCCATTGGCGAGCGCTCCTGCGATGGTGAAGGCTCTTGATCCAGTGATCGAGAAGATTGACCCAACGATCGGTATCCGGTTGATTGGAGTCAGCGTGTCGGGATTTGTCGAGCCCGTTGAGCAGTTGTCGTTGCTCGATTTTGGTGGGGACGGTAGCGAACAGTCAGTCGGGACTGCTCGGACGAGTGCCGATCTCGAACGTGAATGGAGCCCCGCAAGTCAGGCGGTCGACGAGATTCGTGAGAAGTTTGGAAAGAACTCGATCAATCCCGCAAGTTCTTTGGCTGCGACCGGTCGACGCGAGTTGGGACAATCCCCGTGGGGTCCGAGTGAAGAAAAACCTGGGGATGCTTTGCCTTAGGTCGTGCAGTCTGTGAGACTATGAGGACGATCAATAAAACAGATCAGCGAAAGCAGGGGGTGAAACCATGGCATTGTCCGAAGACGAGCAACGCATATTGCGCCAAATTGAAGAAGAGCTGCAGAACGACTCAAAGTTCGCACAAGCGGTTTCGCCGTCGGGCTTGTATACCCATTCGGCGAAAACTGTGCGATTAGCCGCTGTTGGTCTGGTTTTGGGCCTCGTACTTTTGGTCGTCTTGCTGCAAGTTCACTACATCGCAGCATTCGTAGCGTTCGTGGGAATGCTTGCTTTACTTGCCGTCATCGAGCGCAACGCACGAGCCATGGGCAAAGCCGGAATTCAAGATATGGCTGGAGCTATTCGCAAAGCACGATCCTCCGCAGGTCGTCGCCTTCAGTAGTTAAACCTTCCGCCCGCCACCGGCGAGTCTCCACGCCAAACTGGGAGACAGCCGACGTAGGGCCCTGATCTTCAACGGAAGTCTTGCGGCATGGGCGGCAACGAATTCAAGGAGTTCATTGTTCGGATCGTGCGGGGGCGATTGCGGCGAAAACAGTAAAAGAGAGACCTGTTCAACCATGTGTTGTATCTCTTCTGGATGGTCCCAATCGTGTTCGATGAAGCGTTCGCCGATTTCGCTAACCGTGAGTTGTTGGGGGAGGCGACCGTAGACCGATTCATACTGAGCAACAGCGCACCTCCAGTTGACAAGGTCAACGCTTTTCTCACGACGCAGAACTAACGTCCGAGCTATTAGCGGCATGAAAATTGCCCAGAGGGTAATTAAAGACAATGCAATGGCGAGGTAAACAAATAGTGGTGACAGCTGGTTTGAAGCCGAAGTTGTTGTGGTGGGAATGGTTGCGGGCACATTAGTTGCAGTCGTCGTTGGAGTTGCAACAACGGTTGTCACAAGAACGTTCGGCGAAGTTGTCGTGACAAAGGTGGAGGGCACCGAATCATCTTGGGCTGGCGCAACGTTTGTGTAGTCGGCTGATGGTGCACCTCGGCCGGGCGTTGGTTCAAAGAGCACCCAGCCGATGCCGTCGAACCAAACCTCGGGCCATGCGTGAGCATGTTGGCCGCGAACATTAAACAGTTGGACGTTAGATGTCCCTATCGGGGATGCTTCTCCGGGTGTGAAGCCAATCGCGACACGCGAAGGGATTCCGATCAATCGGGCAAAGAGGGCAAAGGCTGAAGAAAACTGTTCACAATATCCAGACTTGCGCGCGAGGAAATCAATTGTCGCCTCGCCAGAAGTGCTCGCTGGTACATCAAGTGAATAAGCGAAATTGTCACGGAAATAACTTTGCATCGCCAACAGCTTCTCGTAATTGCCTGTTGACCCTTGAATGATTTGATCGACAACTTGTTGAATCTGCGAAAGTTCTTGGATCTGAGGTAACTCCAGATACTGCGCATCGGGAGGTGACGATGATGACGAAATTCTGAGAGCATCAGCAGACGGAACGATGACAGTGGAAACAATTTGGTAGTTGTCGTTGTACTTGAGTCCCTCTTTGCTTACGAGCAAAGTTCCACTTTCGGGTTCAAAAAAGAGGCTGCGAGTAGCAGAACGAAGTTGTGTGGGGCGATCGGCGACGGGCGCGAATGTGCCGGCGAGGCTTTGGATTGTGAAGAGTTGCATGACATCAGTCGTTGCAACTCCAACCTCGGAGAGCGACGACAGATTTGCGAGTTCCCCCGCTGCTGAGTTGAGTAAATCTTGTGAGACTGTCCACGTGTTGCCATCAAACGTGGGAAGCGATGTCATTCGCCAATATGAGGGAAATTCTGAAGCGACGCTGAAGAGAACTTCGTCGGTTGGATCGCTCAGGCGACCACGTATGTCAACGAGTGGATCGAGTTGTGACCCTGATTGACCAGAGCGTGTCTTGAGCCACGATTCATCAGCGGCTCCGGGAATACGCGGGCCAACAATTGATGCGATCAAACTGGCGACAACTGCTAAAACAACGATCGAAGAGGCTGACAGAATTGTTGTTCGACCTGGTCGATATCCGAAAAGTTTGCTACTTCGAGTGAGCTGATGTCGGAGACGTAAAACCGCAACGGAAACAATTGCGGTCGCCACCCAGAGCGCCGTGATGATTGTTCGATTCCGATCAATGCCAACGCTTGAGATGACGACGAAAACAATGGTTGAAGGAATCAGCGATTCAACTCGACCAGCGAAACGAAAAGCGAATGAGTCAGATAAGAAAGCAATGAAGGCGAGGCTGATAATGCCGACAAATCCAAAACCTGAGCGAAGCGCAATAGGAGGGACGGCTTCGCCGATGAGTTGCCAAGAATCAGATAGTTCTTGCCACATGTACGACCATGTGCGTCCGAGGGGGAGTCCGTTGGTGAGTGATTGGCGAGCGTAGAAGTAGGCGACGAGAGCGTACGAAGATACGGACACCAATAGGAGCGAAGCGAAAAAAGGCATTCTCCAGCGACGAAGGAGAAAAGATAACCCGTGGGCGAATGTGGCGATTGTGAGATAAGAAGTGAGGAAACCCCAGCCACTAAAGATTCGGCAAAATGAAATCGCCGTCATAATCGTCAGCATCCACAAGCTCGCAACGCCAAGGAAGTCGCGGACGGTGCGATCGTATGCAAGCTCTTGCTGCGTGGGTAGTGAGATGTTGTCAGTCACGGTCATGAGTTTTGGCCGAAGTGCTCAGACGATTGCGCGGATATGGATCTCCAATTCTCGGCAAATTGCTCGAGATGTTGGCACGAGAGAACAAACCAATGTGGTGGGAGGTTCACTGGTGAAGTTGACTCTTCGCAAAAAATGACTGCAACTATTCGGGCCGATCCATTGTGCGCCCAGATTGATTCAATTCTTTGAGAATCTTCTTTTCCTGAAATGATGATGTCAACTTTGAGTTGTGCTACTTCGCGTTGTGCCGGACTGAAAGCCTCGTTAGTGCTTGTGTCAACTTCAGCGAGGTATTTCAGAACTTCTGCTGACTGGGCAGCTGTCGAGATGTCAAAGTGGTGCGACCCACATGTGAACCCGACTTTCATAAAGTCGGCATCGTCTTGGCGTGAAGCCGAGCGAGCAAATGAAGCCGCAACCGAGACGGCGCGTTCGAAGCCTTCTGGTGTGTATGAATGACTCCGCGTATCAAGAACAATTTGTAGGTCTAGTTCAAGTTCATTGACATATTCATTGACGACCAAATCTTCGCGTTTGGCACTGACTTTCCAATTGATGCGGCGCGGGTCGTCGCCGATTGCATATTCGCGTATTGACTTGAATTCTGAACTCGTTGGTTGGTGACGAATTGCGCGACGGATGAAATCAACGAGATCTCCGTTGCCCGTCACGGGATGGGGAAGGTCAATTGTGACTGATTGAGGGAAAACCGTGACCTCGGTTGTCTGTCCTAATGGTTTTGAGCGGTGCGAAAGTCCGAGAGGATCCGAGATCTCAACGATTGATGGTCCGAGAATGAGATTGCCGCGGTGACGCGTCGCGATTTGGTAGTTAGCTCGGGCGACTTGCCCAGAAGGAAGGGGAGCCAACGCGATATGAATTTTGCCGCCGTCATCGACGAACTCGTAGACGTCACACGCCGGAACTCGAGAATTGGTGTGAAGAGTCAGGCCAACGTGAAGAGTTTGTCCAGATTCTGGTTCGGTGGGTTGAATCAGCCTTCTGATTTCAATATTGGGGCGTTGAACGCTGACCAAAAGCATCGCGACGATCACGCATGCGATGAGAGCGGCCCCCATGATGAAGAGTTCGGGTAACCCGAATAGGCGACCAACCGCGAAGGTAAAGAGACCACCAACGACAAAGACCATCGATTGCCGTGAGAACATGTTTAACGGCCAGAGGGAACGGGAACTGAGGCCAAGATTTCTTGAATGACATCGCTGTTGGTCAGGCGTAGGTCTGAGTTGTTGTTTCGCAATACCAAGCGATGAGCCAAAACTGGTACCGCAAGTTCTTTGACATCGTCAGGAGTTGAGTAATCGCGACCTCGAGCCGCGGCGAGAGCCCGGACTGCTCGTGCTAATTGGATCATGGCGCGAGGCGATAATCCGAGTGCGACCTGTGGGTGCTTGCGGCTGATGTGGGCGATATCGACGAGGTAATTCTTGAGGGGTTCAACCATTGAAACTTGAGTGGCGGCAGCGATCATGTCTTGTATGTCGCGTGTTGTGACGACTGGCGATAATTGATCCACGAGTTCGGCACCGGTTTTGGGTTCAAGAATGTCAAGTTCGGCCTGTCTGCTGGGGTAGCCGATTTCCATGCGAATTAAAAAGCGATCAAGTTGACTTTCGGGCAACTTGTACGTTCCGTCGTGTTCAACGGGATTTTGTGTCGCAATAACGATAAACGGATTCGGTAGAGGGCGCGTGACGCCGTCGATCGATACTTGACGTTCTTCCATGGCTTCGAGCAGGGCCGACTGGGTTTTGGGTGAAGCGCGATTGATTTCATCAGCGAGCACAATGTTGGCGAACAATGGACCTTCCTGAAAATCAAAGACTTCTCGCTGTTTGCTCCAAATTGAAACTCCGATGAGATCCGATGGCAACAGGTCGGGGGTGAACTGAACGCGCTTCCATGAACACTCGATAGAGGCCGACAGCGCTTTGGCCAAACTCGTTTTACCGACACCTGGCACATCTTCAATCAGGAGGTGACCATCAGCGAGGAGGCAAACAACCGCAAGTTCAACGGGGTTCCGTTTGCCTTTGAGAACGAGTCCGACGTTGTCCACGATGGATCCAAACATGCTGGCGAACGAACGAGAGGAAGTTAATGACACGCTGACACGCTAGACCCTAGATACCGTGAGTCTTATGTCAACGACCTCAGGAATCCTCGCGGTTGATATTGGGGGGACAAAATTGGCGGCAGCAGTCGTCACGGCTCAAGGGGAAATCATCCGTCGGGATCGTGTGGCGACTCCGGCTCGGGCCCCCTGGGTCACACTTTCGGCACTGATTAAGCGCATTCAAGCCGCAGCATCTGACATTGAACTAGTCGCGTGTGGAGTCGCTTGTGGTGGGCCGATGAAAATCGGTGGCACCGAAGTGTCCCCATTGCATATTCCGACGTGGATTGATTTTCCACTCTTGGCATCAATTTCAGAATTGACTGGATTGAAGACGTATATCGACAACGACGCGAAGGCTCTGGCACTCGCTGAAGGTTGGAAGGGTGCAGCCCGCGATTGTGCGAACTTCATGGCGGTCGTCATTGGAACGGGTGTCGGCGGCGGTTTGGTCGAAAACAATCGATTGGCAGTCGGTCGAAGCGGTAATGCTGGCCACTTTGGACACATCGTGGTCGGAAGCGGAATGAGTGGTCTCGATAATCGTTCGTGTCGATGTGGCGGACGAGGTTGCCTTGAGGCATATGTGTCAGGTCCAGCGGTCGAACGAGAGACTGGCCGCGACCCTATGTATGCGCCGATGAACTTGAAAGTGCGTAACGGGATTTTGCTCGGGCGGGCGGTGGCCACCGTTGCCGCAGTGGCCGATATTTCTCGGATTGTTGTGGGAGGAAGCGTTGCTTTGGGATGGGGTGAACCCTTTTTCCAAGCAGCCAATGACGAACTCGCTTCTCGATCGAAGTTGCCGTTTACGACAGGTGTTTCAATCGTTCCGTTAGGCCTTGGTGAATCATCGGCATTGATCGGAGCGGCTGCGGTTGCTCTCACCAGTATCGCTAGCTAAAAATTCACAGCTGGTTCCGAATGCGAGTAGGTTCGCAAGTATGCGTCCGATGTATGACTCCGAAGTAGAAGTCTTCCGTCGTCAAGTACAGGCGTTCTTGGCGTCAAACCTCCCATCAGATTGGCGGGGAATCGGTGTATTGCCCGCCGACGAAGCCCATGCGTGGGTGATGGACTGGCGCAAGATCTTGCATCGTGAGCGTTATCTGGCGCCAGGTTGGCCAGCCGAATACGGCGGTGGCGGAATGTCAGCGCTTGAACAAGTGATCTTGGCAGAAGAGTTCGCTAAAGCCGGAGTTCCAACGGGCGGACCAAATGATGGTTTTGGTATCACGATGCTGGGCAACACATTGTTGACATGGGGATCTGAAGAACAAAAGAAGTATTACTTGCCGCGTATCTTGTCGAACGAAGATGTGTGGTGTCAGGGCTACAGCGAACCGAATGCTGGCAGTGACTTAGGAAGTTTGGGCCTGCGAGCAACTCTCGATGGCGATCAGTGGGTATTGAATGGCCAAAAAATTTGGACGTCGGCCGGACACTTGGCTGATCACATTTTCACCTTGGCACGAACCGACCCCGACAGTCCGAAACATAAGGGAATTTCGTTCCTACTTGTCGATATGCGCCAACCCGGCATTGAAGTCCGACCAATTAAAATGATTAACGGCGAAAGCGAATTCAACGAAGTCTTCTATACGGATGCAGTGTGTCCGAAAGACGATGTGATTGGCGGCCTGAATAATGGCTGGGCGGTTGCAATGACACTTCTCGGTTACGAGCGTGGGGAAGGTGCCGCAACTGTGCCGGTCCGATTCCAGGCCGAACTTGATCGTCTGTTACTCCTCGCCAAAGAATGTGGGGTCGATCAAGATCCGCGGATTCGTCAGAAGTTGGCGTGGGCATATTCGAAGGTTCAGATCATGCGTTTTCTCGGACTGCGAACCTTGACGAAGTTTCTTGCAGGGGGACACCCAGGGCCTGACGGTGGAATCTTCAAGCGATATTGGAGTGAATACCATCAAGCAGTCACCGAACTGTCTATGGAAATTTTGGGGGCATCAGCGATGTGTCCAGATGGTCGTCCACCATTGAATTCATTTCAACCAGACGACCGCAGTGCTCCGAACACAAGTGGTAGTTGGGTCGGGGCATTCCTCAACGCGCGAGCAGGAACTATTTACGCTGGCTCATCACAAATTCAGTCAAATATCATTGGCGAGATGGTGCTCGGCTTACCCAAGGAACCTCGCTGAGTCATGAATCGAATTCGCCGAGCACGCGCGATGCTGAGCATCGGGTTCGGTGTGCTGGTGCGACCGCGCTATTGGATGGTCGCTATCCGAGTTGTTCGTCGTATGGTGCCGACTCAGTGGTGGACGCGGCGACCTTATCTGCCACTGCCGACACATGAATATGTGAAATTCCGTCTCGAAACCCAGTACGGCGGAATCTCACCTCAACCAACCTTGCCTGATGTGCTGAAATATTTGCAATGGGTTCGTCAATGGGATGCAGCATCGTGAACATTGCTTATTTTTTCAATAGGGATAGATAATTCATCATGAGGAGCGCACTGGTACTGAATGCAACGTATGAACCGCTCAGTGTTGTGCCGTCTCGCCGGGCAGTTTGTTTAGTTTTGAGTGACAAGGCAGAAATGGTTGAGCACGATGGTGAATATGTTCGTAGCGAACGCCTATCTTTGCCGTCTCCATTAGTTATTCGTCTGCGTTATGTCGTGAGGGTCCCGTTTCACCGCAAGACCTCGTTATCGCGCCGCGCTGTTTTTGCTCGAGATAACCATCGCTGTCAATACTGTGGCGGTGTAGCCGAGTCTATTGATCATGTGATGCCACGATCTCGCGGTGGCCTGCACACTTGGGACAATGTCGTTGCGGCATGTCGTAAATGCAATCTTGGTAAGCGTGATCGCACACCTGATGAAGCTGGGATGCGTTTGGCAATTCCGCCGATGACACCTCGTGAATTAGCGTGGGTGACAGTTGAAGCGGGGACTGTGCCAGAGGCATGGAAACCGTACTTGTTGAAAGCCTCGTGAATTATCTTGCCGCCTCATATTTTTAGGGTGACTGGGTCGTGCAAGGAATTTCACAATCGTCCATTTCCGCAATCAATGGTGCCGGTTGTTTCGCAGTTCATTCCGGCTCGACCAGCGATCGTCCTCGGTTCGACTCAAGAGCGAACTTTGATTAATGAGAGCGCTTGTTTGGAGAACAACGTAGAAATCGTCAAACGACGAAGCGGTGGTGGCATCGTTTTGCTCTCAAAAGAATCAACCCTGTGGATCGACGTTGAAATTCCTCGCCAACACGACTTGTGGTTGGACGACGTAGGTGATTCATCGCTGTGGCTTGGCGAAGTCTTTTTGCACGAACTCACTTCCCTCGGTCAAGAAAATCTTGAGATTCACCGCGGTGCTCTGACGAAAAGCAAATTGTCATCGCTCGTCTGCTTTGCCGGAAGGGGACCAGGAGAGGTCTTTACTCACGACGGGCGCAAGGTTGTCGGTATTAGTCAACGACGCACGCGCGAATGGGCAAGATTTCAATGCGCAGTTTCATTGAAATGGGATCCGTATTTGTTACGAAAGTTGTTACAAGCACCGCAACCTGAAATTGAAGAATTGGTGCACTGCGGGTCTGACATTGAGTGTGATTCAGAAATGATGGCTACGAAATTGATCGAGGCTATTCAGGCCACATTAAGCAGCCAAGCATGAATTAGGCGGCGGGAGCCGCGGCCGGAATCGTCGTTGCGGGAATTGTCGTTGGTGGAGTCGTGCTCTTGCATCCATCGATGGCTTTGATGAGCGGGTATGGATTGACCGCTGCACCACCACCGGGGTGATACTCGAAATGTAAATGTGGAGTTGAACTACTTCCGGTGCTCCCGTTATATCCAATGACTTGACCAGCAACGACGGTAGCCCCAAGGCTGGTGCCCTCGGCAAAAGCCGACAGGTGGGCGTAGTGGAAATATGTACCGTCAGAAGCCGTGAGACGTACAGCGTTGCCGCCGAGTGAACCGGGTCGATCGAGAAAGATTCGGGTGATAGTGCCATTCGAAACTGCGTAGATCGGTGTTCCTGATTTGGCGATGATGTCAACGCCCTCGTGATGACGGCCGCCTGACCGTGGGGCTTTCCAAGTATCAGAGAACCAACACGGTCCAAGCATGGGGAAAACTGTTGGAACAACCGCAGGACCACTTGGCGCTGGTGTCGTTGTTGGAGTTGTTGGAGTTGTTGTCGTTGGTGTTGGGTTGATCGCGGGGTTCGTCGTCAAACCCGGAATGAATCCGACATACAAAGCTGTTTGTAAATTCAGTGATCCGGTGGTGGTGAGCCCTTGTGCTTTTTGAAAAGCAGAAATCGCATTCTTAGTCGCTGCGCCAAATTTTCCGTCGGCTCCACCTTTGACCGTAATGCCAGCGGTGATCAAAAGATTTTGTAATGACTTCACAGACTCACCTGCGTCGCCCATTTTGGGAAGAGTTGGAGCGGGGGTTAAGCCGAGTAATTGAGACGTGAGTTGATCGACGACGCCAGTGGCAGCGATGCGCATATTCTGTTGAAAGGTTGTCACTGCGGTCGTCGTGGCTGAACCGAAGTGGCCATCGGCGCCGCCCCTGACTGAAACCTTCGCCGCGATCAAGGCTTTTTGTAGCGACTTCACTGCTTCGTTTTTGTCACCGACTAAAGGAAACTGACCGGGCGTCGTACTGGCCGGAACTGTTGTTGCCGGAGCGGGTGTCGTTGATGGATTGGTAGATCCCTCAACAATTCCCAGGGAAATTGCGGTGGCGATATCAACAACGCCAGTGGCAGCAAGTCCCCGACTCGTTTGATATGCCGAAACAGCGGCAGTCGTACCTGCACCAAAAATTCCGTCGACGCCGCCGCGAACAGAAATTGAAGCGCTCACCAAAGATTGTTGCAATGAGGTCACCAGGGCTCCGCGCTGACCACGTGCGGGCAAGGCGGGGGATGGGGCAAGCCCTAAAAGAAATGCCGTGGTTGAGTTCACTTCTCCCGAAGCAACGAGGCCTTTGTTTGACTGGAATGTCTTGACAGCATTGAGCGTGCCCTGACCGAAAATTCCGTCGACACCTCCGCTCACCGATACTCCTTGTGCGACAAGGGCTTGTTGGAGTGAACGGACAACTTGGCCTTTGTCGCCGAGGCGAGCAAAAGGTTTTGCAGTTTTCGTAGTTGAAGCGTTTACGGGTGCGGCTAGTGAAAGTGAAGCGGCATGAGCGATTGATGCTCCGCTCGTTGTTGAGAAAGTGACAAACGAAATCATCGAAATCACCACTGCGCTCACAGACATACGTGTCCGCAAGAGCGACGGCTGGTTCGAGCCGGTCTGGGTGGTTGGTTTGACGATGAGCACCTATGGGTATCGGCGCGGACCTTGGGTGAACTTGAGGATTTCGTGAATTTTTCTGCCGATTCGGGCGGATCGCTGGGCCGAGGGCCTCCGTGAGCGAAAAAATTTGAAAAAAGTGGCGCGAAAAGGGGAAAAGTGGTTGACAAAGGGGGGTCGTGGGGTGCAAAGTGGAGGACATAGGGGAAATGTGGAGGCAGAAACCACATTTTCTTGCAGTTTCATCACGGCACGAGAGGCAGATCAGTGGAAGGTTTCGTTGGAAGGTATGAGCGTCAGCTCGACCCCAAGGGTCGAGTCGCGCTTCCGGCGACCTTCCGAAACCGCCTTGAACCGCGTTGTTATTTGGTGCTGGGCCAGGACAAATGCATCAGCGTCGTAACGGTTGCCGTGTCGCTTGCGTGGGCCGAAGAAATGACCGAGGCGGTCAAGCGGGGCGAAAAGACCCGGGCTGAACTGCGGGCGATGGCCGCGAACATGGTTGAAGTCCCAGTGGACAGCCAAGGGCGAGTCACCTTGGACGACAATTTGCGTCAGTTTGCTGGTTTGAGCGTTGGTTCAAAGGTCATCGTCTCGGGCGCCTTTGACTCAGTTGAAATCTGGGAACCAAGCCGATTCGCGCGGATGTTGGCCACGGGTGAGGGCGTCATCGCTGGTGAGGATCGATGATGTCGACTCAGCCGACAGCTTTCTCGCACGACCCCGTGATGGTCCGCGAGATCACCGAACTTTTTGCCAGCGTCCCTCACGGCTTTGTCCTCGACGCGACCCTGGGCGGGGCTGGCCACACCACGGCAATTCTTGACGCTCATCCTGGACTGAGCGTCCTTGGTCTCGATCGAGATCCAGCGGCCCTCGCAGCATCGCGCGTACGCCTTGCGCCGTACGGCGATCGGGTCATGTTGCAACATCGGCGATTTGATGATCTAGATGCGGCCATGAGTGAGGCTGGCATCGACGAGTTATCGGGAGCGCTGTTCGATCTCGGAGTTTCCTCGCACCAATTTGACAGTGGTGAAAGAGGTTTTTCGTACCGCCATGATGCACCGCTTGATATGCGCATGGATACGACCGAAGCAACGACCGCAGCAGATGTCGTCAATCAGGCTTCCGAAATTGAAATAGCGCAGATTCTTCGTGAGTATTCCGATGAAAAGTTCGCCGGGCGAATTGCGCGAGCCATTGTTTCAGCACGACCGATTCATACAACGTCCGAATTAGCTGACATCGTCGCTTCAGCAATTCCGGCGCCCGCTCGTCGACGCGGTGGTCATCCCGCGAAGCGCACATTTCAAGCCTTGCGTATTTCGTTAAACAAGGAATTGGAAATTCTCCCCAATGCTATTGATTCGGCGGTTCGTCGCACCGGCAGCGGTGGGCGCGTCGCTGTGCTGTCGTACCACTCTGGTGAGGACCGCATCATTAAAGCTCGCTTTAAACAACATGCCACGGGCGGTTGTGAATGTCCAAGTCAACTTCCGTGTGGTTGTGGCGCACAGCGGATCGTTCGATTGGTCAGAGTGGCATCGAAGCCATCAGCTGTCGAACAAGAAAAGAATCCGCGCAGTACATCAGCACGTCTTCGCGTCGCGGAAGTGATCTGATGGCCCGTTCAATCTCGGTCGCTCGAACCGCACCAAAAACTAAGGTTGCGCCCCAACGCAAGAAGGTAACAACTCGCACGGCGCACGAACGCCGAGCGGGGACATCACCTCGTGCGGTTCCGCAAGCGGCAGTCAGTAGGCGCACCCGCCGGTTGATCTTTGCTGGATTGTCCGTTGCATTCCTTGCAATCGCAATGATGATGCTCGTCGTCGCTTTTCAAACACGAATCGCCGAAACGCAACTCAAAATTGACAAGATTGAAGCACAAATCGCCGCTGAGCGAGATCGTTACGATGCTTTGCGGTTGGAGCGATCGAGTCTGCGTGAGCCAGCCCGTTTGGTGGCCGAGGCCACGGCTATGGGGATGATTCCTGGAAACGGGACCGACTTCGTCTCGGTTGATCCGCTCACAGTTGCTCAAGTTTTAGTTTCGACCGGTGGAGTTGATCCTGCATTGTTGTCAGTTTCCCATGATCCTTTGGTGAATTACGGAGCAGTTAAATCGACTATTGGAGATCGACCGTGACACCACGTAAACCAGCACCGAGTCGTACGTCGCGTGTGGCTGCATCGAAGCGCTCGGCGGCAACGTCGCGAACGAGTTCACGTAGTGCGAGTTCACGTAGTGCGAGTTCACGTAGTGCGAGTTCACGCGCAAAGAAGCGTTCGTCGGTGTGGTCATCGCGCCTTGAGCCGCGAGCTGCTCAAGAGGCCCGTGTTTGGCGTAGCGGTTCTGCGCGTGGGCGATTCCGTTGGTTTGCAGGAATAGCGACTTGCTTATTTGCTCTTTTAATTGGGTGGAGTGTTTTTGTCCAAGTAATGAACGGTGGAAAACTGCGAGCGTACGGGGTGGCTCAACGAGAGTCAAATATTACGATCCCTGCCGCACGCGGAACCATCTTCGATCGTGACGGAAACGAAATGGCGATCACCGTTCCGGCTTTGTCGCTGTATGCCGATCCACGCGCTGTTCTCGATCCAGCAGCCACAGCTCATGTTCTCGGACAGATGCTTGGCTTTGATGCGGCGGCCGAAGCCGAGTTAGCAACAAAGTTGGCGAATCAGAAACAATCTTTCGTGTACATCCAGCGCTTTGTTAATCAAGATGTTGCAGATGCCGTTCTTTCCCTGAACCTTTCAGGCGTCAATGGGGTCAGTGAACCAAAGCGGGTCCAAGTCGCTGGTGGTTTAGCCACCAATATCATTGGTCGAACTGATCCATTCGGTACCGGCGCAACTGGTCTTGAACTTCAATACGACAAGGTGCTTGCTGGCGTTGACGGCGAGATGGTGAAGCAGGCAGCGCGGGGTCGCAGTCTTCCTGGAACAAGTCACATCCTTTCGCAGGCCCGTCCCGGCACCGACTTGGTGCTCACAGTTGATCGTTCAATGCAGTTTCAAACCGAGCAGGCACTTCTTGCGCGAGTGAATGAATTGTCAGCGAAAGGTGGCAACGCAATCATCGTCGATACAAAGACGGGTGAAGTGTTGTCAATTGCCAGTGTGCGACGCGGTGATGATGGAGTGGCTGCAATTACCGCTGGCAACTTGGCGGCGGTGGAGTCATACGAACCAGGGTCAGTCGCAAAAGTGTTTAGTGTGTCAGCCGCAATTGATTCGGGTATCACGACGCCAGATCGAGTGTACGAAGTACCTGGTTCGCATACCTTCGATCCAGGCACTGAATTCGAGTACACAATCAAGGACGCGTATCCTCACGAACTTGAACCGATGACATTGCGGAACATACTTGTTCACTCGTCCAACATCGGAACCATGATGGCGGCCGGTGAGCTAGGTTCGCCCAAGCTCCATGATTATTTGGCGAGTTTTGGTTTCGGAAAGTTGTCCGAACTTGATTTTCCAGGTGAGAGTGCCGGCATCTTGAAAGCTGCCGTGGACTGGAAGGGTTCGCAAAACGGAACCATTGCCTACGGATACGGATTCTCATCAACATCGTTGCAATTGATTTCGGCAGTCAATGCGGTAGCGAATAAGGGCGTTTATGTATCGCCCAAATTTGTTCGGGCAACGATTGATGAAAAAGGTTCAAAGTGGGAAACGCCGGCTGGATCGACTCACCGAGTGATTTCAGAGGAATCGGCCGCAACAATGGCCGATTTACTGACGGGCGTGGTGTGCGAAGGAACAGGTTCGCGTGCTCAGGTCGATGGTATTTCTGTCGCTGGAAAGACGGGCACTGGATACAAGATTCAAGCGAACGGTACGTATAAGAGCGATGATGGGCTTCGTTCGTACTTTGCTACGTTCGTGGGATTCTTTCCTTCAAAAGATCCGCAAGTCACAATCCTTGTTTCTATTGACGAACCCGATCGCTCAAGTCGAGACCGCTTTGGTGGTACCGCCGCCGCTCCAGTATTTGCGAGTTTGGCCCAGATGGCTATTCACGAACTTGCGATTCAGCCAACGCCCGGTGACACTGGCTGCCCAGTGGGCGGTTGAACGTGGCGCAACGTCGGGTAGGGGAATTGATGGGTGCATGTGGAGCTTCAGCTCCACGATTGGTTAATGGCACTCCCGATGTTGTTGTGAGTTCGATCACTCACGATTCACGACAAGTTCGAGTTGGCACACTCTTTTGCTGTATCAAGGGTGAAAAGTTTGACGGTCACGAATTTGCAGCAGCAGCGGTAGAGCGTGGTGCTGCGGCACTGCTTGTTCAAAGAGAATTATCAGATATTCCGCTGGACATTCCTCAAATCGTGGTTGATGACTCGCGAGGATGCGTTGGTTTTGTAGCGACAGAGCTCTACGAGAACCCCTCACGTCATCTTTCGCTCGTGGGCATTACTGGTACCAATGGAAAAACAACAACTGCACATCTGCTCGCCGCAATTATGCGGGCGACGGGATCGCAAACCGAAGTGATCGGTACCTTGAGCGGATCATTCACAACCCCCGAAGCATCTGATTTGCAAAGCCATTTCTCGGAAATGCTGGCCAACGGAACTCGATCTGTAGCAATGGAAGTCTCGTCCCACGCTCTTTCACATGGTCGAGTGAATGGAACTTCGTTTGCTGCATGCGTTTTTACCAATCTCGGACGTGACCATTTGGATTTTCACGGATCCGAAGAAAGCTATTTCCAGGCCAAGGCGCGCTTGTTTGCGAGCGATTTCACTACGGTAGGTGTCGTTAATGCCGATGATTCATATGGGCAGCGACTGATCAAAGACTCTTCAATCAGTATCACTCCGTTTTCGATGAATGATGTCAGTGAACTACAAGTGACCGCAACGACTCATCAGTATTCGTGGTGTGGGCGGGTCATTCGAATTGGAATTGGTGGCACTGTCAACGTCATGAATTCAATTGCGGCTGCAACAACGGCTCGCGAAATTGGCATTCATCTTGACGACATAGTGGGTGGACTTGAATCAGCGCCAGCTGTCCCGGGGAGATTTGAAAAGATCGAGGCCGGGCAAGACTTCGTCGTTCTTGTTGATTTCGCGCACACGCCCGATGGTCTTGCCGAAGTGCTGCGCTCGGTGCGGGCATCGTCACCTGATGGGCGAGTGATTCTGGTATTTGGTTGTGGTGGTGATCGTGACAAAATGAAACGACCATTGATGGGCGAAATTTCAGTGTCTTTGGCTGATGTGGTCATCGTGACCTCTGACAATCCACGTTCTGAAGATCCGGAAGCAATTATGTCTTCCATCATTGCGGGTATTCCAGATCACATGCGACATCGCTTGTTGTCGACCGATGTTGATCGTCGCCGCGCTATTCAGCGGGCAATTAATGTTGCTCGCACTGGGGACGTAGTTCTCATTGCCGGTAAAGGTCACGAAGTGACTCAGACCATTGGCAGTGAGAGTTATCCCTTTGACGATCGAACAGTTGCTTTGGAAATGTTGAGGAGTGTCGCATGATCGCCGTCATGATTGCTGGGGCGACAGCCATGGTCTTTTCATTATTGGGAAGCCGATTCTTGATCTCCTTCTTCCGTAATCGCGGAAAAGGACAACCAATCTTGGGCAAAGAAGATCATGGCCCCGAGCATCATCAAAAGAAGTCGGGAACACCCACAATGGGAGGGCTCGCAATCGTTGGTTCGGCGATGATCGGCTGGACCGTTGCTCACCTTCGTGATGGTCTTGCATTCTCAAATCAAGCGCTCATTATCTGGGTTGGCATTTTGGCCATGGCTGGAATGGGTCTGCTCGACGACGTCATCAAAGTCAACAAGGGTCATAATCGCGGAATCTTTTGGAAGAAAAAGGGTTACATCACATTTGCGATGGCATGTGGAATTACTTGGTGGTTGGCCGTCGCAACGGATGTATCAGAAACATTGTCGTTCACTCGTTTTGATTTTCCTGGTTGGGAAATTCCGTGGTGGCTATGGGTCGTTTGGACTGCGGGCATGATGTGGGCAACCACGAATGCGGTGAACGTCACCGATGGACTGGATGGTTTGGCCGGAGGATCGGCCCTCTTCGGTTTTCTTGCGTTCACAATCATCGGATACTGGTCCTTCCGAAATCCGGAAATGTACGGCGTGCTTGCGGGTGGAACAGTAAACCCGCTCGACTTGGCCGTGTTGTCGGCAGCATTTGCCGGCGCTTGTGGCGGGTTCTTATGGTGGAACGCCGCTCCAGCAAGAATCTTTATGGGAGATGTCGGGGCACTCGGTATTGGCGCCGCCCTAGGACTGCTTGCTGTTGCTACCAATACTCATTTCTTGTTGCCATTGATCTGCGGTGTCAATGTTATGGAAGCCGGTTCGGTTGCAATTCAGATGGTGATTTTCAAGGCCTCTGGTCGTACCCGTCGTTTCTTCCGCATGACCCCGATTCATCACCACTTTGAATTGATCGGCTGGCCCGAAACAACAGTGATCATCCGTTTTTGGATTATCGGCGGAATCTGCGTCGCTGCATCGTTGGCTTTATTCATTGGTGACTTCACCCGGATGAGCGACGCACTTCTTCCATGAGCAAACCAGTTCTTGTTTACGGTGTTGGAGTTGCAGGTGCTGCGACAATCAATTTTCTCTTGCGCCAAAACATCGATGTCATTGCTGCAGATGATCACCTTAGTGAAACGAAGCACTTGGAGTTAAACAAACTCGGAATTGAAGTTGTTATCGCTCCCTCGGCGAGTGCACTACGTGACCTGGTGGCAAATTCGGAGTACGTTGCTCCTGCGCCTGGTATTCCCGAAACTCACCCAGTCATCCTCGAAGCCCTGTCTCAAAAAAAGAGTTTGAAGACCGAACTTGACATTGCTTATGAATGGGAGTCACAACGCGTCGGTGGCGCGCGACCGATGCTGGCAGTCACCGGAACAGACGGCAAGACCACGACAGTGATGATGGCCGAAGCAATTTTGCAAGCAGCAGGTCGTTCATCGATCGCTTGTGGAAATACTGAAGTTCCCTTAGTCGAAGCACTTGACATGCAAGTGGATTCATTCGTTGTTGAAGCTTCGTCGTTCCGGTTGGCTTTCATCGAAAGCTTTCGAGCTGAAGCTTCAGCCTGGTTGAATTTTGACTCTGATCACCTTGATTGGCACGAATCAATGAAAAGTTACGAAGAGGCCAAGGCTCGACTCTGGCGCAACGTAGCGGCGACCGATACAGCGATTGGCGTGTCGGGTGAAAATGCGGTGATGCGTCATCTGCAGAATGTGGCATGTCGTCGTCGTGTCGTCGGCGGTTCGGGCGACTATCGCACTATCGAAGGCATGTTGTCCGGACCTCAAGGTGTCATCATCGCCGAATCAGAATTGAGCCGTTCGTTGCCCCATGATGTTGTGAATGCGCTTGTTGCCAGTGCTCTCTGCATCGAATCGGGTTTGGCAACGTCAAGTCACTCGGCCACGGCATTGAGTAGTTTTACAGCACCTCACCATCGGATTGAATTCATCGCAGAAAGTCGGGGCGTTCGCTGGTTTGATGATTCAAAAGCAACAAGCCCTCATGCAGTAGTGACAGCACTGCGTGGATTTGATTCGGTTGTTTTGATTGCTGGTGGTCGTAACAAAGGATTAGATCTTGCGCAGATCGCTGAAGAATCAGCGCGGATTAAGTCAGTCGTTGCCATTGGTGAATCGGCTGAACTGGTTGCCGAGATTTTTTCTGGCCTCAAGCCTGTCGTTATGGCTGATTCAATGCTGAGCGCAGTAGAAAACGCGGCGCGATTGGCGTCGGCCGACGATGTTGTTCTGCTTTCGCCCGGCTGCACCAGTTTTGATTGGTATGGGGGCTATGCCGAGCGCGGAGATCACTTTGCAGGTTTAGTTCGTCAATATGTTTCGTCAGATCGTTCACAAGGAGTCATCTCATGACCGTAGCTATTCAAAGGCAAAGCCGTCGACCAAAAGAAATTTCGGATCGTCGTCGTGTTGCATATGAACGCGCTCAATTGGCTCGAGCTGGTCAAGGGAAAATCCGTTCACGATTCCGTGAAGATGTCGGCCGAGACCCGAAGCCACTTGGTTTTTACATGATCCTGGCGGTTTCATTGACTTTAGTTCTGTTCGGTTTAGTGATGGTCTTGTCTGCATCCTCGATCACTTCATTCCATAAAGGCGGCTCGCCATGGAAGATGTTCTTCGAGCAAGCCATGATGGCCGGCTTCGGAGGCGCAGGAATGTTTTTGGCCTATGTGTTTCGTTTGGATTACTTGCGACACTTAGCCAAAATCCTTCCTTGGTTTGGCATTGTTTTGATGTTGATGGCATTTATTCCGAAATTCGGTGTGAGCGTCAATGGTGCTCGGGCATGGATCGAAATCTTTGGGCAACGGTTCCAGCCGTCTGAGTTCACCAAACTGTTCCTCATTATCTTTGGCGCCGATTTATTGGCGAATCGTGAAAAAGAAATGGGTTCGCTGAAACAAACAATGAAACCATTCCTTCTTGTCGTCGGTATCGCGGTGGCTGTTTCGGCGGCACAAAGCGATATTGGTTCGTGCATCGTCATGATGGGAATCGCAGCTGCGGTACTTTTCATCGCTGGAGCCCCATTGCGTCCCATGGCGGGGCTCGGCCTCCTCGCCGGAGTTGTCGGCTTTCTCTTTATTCGTTCAAGTCCCGAGAAAATGGTGCGGTTTACCTCTTTCTTGCACCTTGAAGAGTTACGTGAGAGCGATAGTTACCAGGTGTACCAAGCAATGATTAGCTTGTCTAACGGCGGAGTTACCGGAACAGGTATTGGTGCGGGTAGTGGCAAGTGGGGCTATGTTCCGTTGGCTCACAGCGACTTCATCTTTTCAATTCTGGCCGAGGAGATGGGTCTACTTGGTGTGTTCGGCCTCCTGACTTTGTTCGCTTTCTTGATTTACTTCGGTTTGCAAGTGGCATTGTCATGCCGTCATCGATTTGGGATGCTCTTGGCTGGAGGAATTTCGGCTTGGTTCCTGATTCAAATCGTGATCAATATCGGAGGGGTTATCGGACTGATCCCAGTGACTGGTTTGACTCTGCCATTCATTTCCTACGGCGGTTCATCACTTATCATCTCAATGGTGTCGTGCGGATTATTGATGAACGTAGCTCGCCGCCCACGATGAAGACTTGTGCGGTCATCGCTGGCGGAGGAACCTCTGGGCATGTTCTTCCAGCAATTGCGATTGCCGAAGCTCTCGTTGACTCGGGGATTGATTTATCGGAGATTTACTACACCGGTGCCAAACGCGGGATTGAGACAGAGCTCATTCCTCCTACGAGCATTCGCCATACGTTTTTTGACGTCGTAGGTTTGCAGCGCAGCGTGTCACTAAAGTCGTTGCGTGTTAACTGCGGGTTCTTCCCGAAACTGTTACGGGCAAGACGCAGTGCAATTGCATTATTCAAGCAAGAAGATCCACAAGTAGTCGTCAGCGTTGGAGGCTATGCGAGTCTGCCCGCAGTGTTGGCCGCACGGAAATTGCATATACCCATCGTTGTCGTCAGCTATGACCGGATCCCGGGGCGTTCAAGCAAGTTGACGTCGCGGTTTGCGCAAGTCACAGCTGTTGCTTTTCCGACAAGCGAGCTTCCTCAGGCTGTCATGACTGGTGCTCCTGTACGGCGAGTCATTCGAAAAGTGAATCGCGAAACTGATCGTGTTGCGGCGCGTCAACGTCTTGGGGTCCGGGATGACAGTTTCTTTATTGGAGTGATTGGTGGATCATTGGGCTCTCTGGTGCTGAACAATGCAATCAGTCAGTTCGTGGAAGAATCTAAAGATGATGCACATTTGGCACTTCGTCATGTGGTGGGACCGCGTTTTATGAAGACGTATGCCAATCCGATCGCCAATGTCAATGCCGGTATGAACTATCAGGTTGTTGCATACGAAGAAAACATGTCCGACGTTTATGCCAGTGTTGATCTTCTCATTGGTCGGGGAGGGGCCGGCACAATCGCCGATATCGCTGCAACCGGTGTTCCTGCGATCCTTATTCCCTGGAAAGATGCATCTGACGACCATCAGACATCAAATGTGAAATATCTTTCGGAGAGTGGAGCAGCTGTATTGCTCACAGAAGATCAGGTCGCTGAAAAATTGATAGATACCATCACTGAACTTCGAGCCAACCCATCCCTATTGCATGAGATTTCGATTCGGGCATTCGAATTGGGAGTAATGAATCGTCAAGGAAGAATTGCCGAAGTCATCCAAGATGTTGCATTGGGTCGACAGCGATGAGTGGGGTAATTGACTTGACGGCTCGAATGCGACTCCACGTCGTCGGAGTTGGCGGGCCAGGTATGAGTGCTATCGCTACGTGTTTGGCACAAATGGGTCACGACGTATCTGGAAGTGATATCAAGGAATCGCCGGTGATCGACCGATTGATTGAGTTAGGTGTCCGAGTCAATATCGGTCATGATCGCTTGGTTGTACATGGATGCGACGCGGTGACATCATCGACGGCGATTCCGCGATCCAACATTGAACTTGTTGAAGCGGAGAAGTGCGGATTGCTCGTTCTGAATCGAGCTGGAATGCTCGCTTCAATTTGTGCGATGCGTCCAGCGATTGCTGTCGCAGGAACACACGGAAAAACGACAACGACTTCATTGCTCGTGCGGATCTTTGCTGAAGCTGGTCTCGATCCCAACTTTATTGTGGGCGGCGATGTTCTCGATGAGGGAGTGGGAGCTCGCTGGACCAGCTCTCCGTGGACGATCGTCGAAGCCGACGAGAGCGATGAAACTCATTTAGAACTACCTTTGGCTGGTTCAATACTCACAAATGTTGACTCGGACCATCTCGATCAGTACGGTGACCTTCAGGGAATCGCCGATGGATTTCAGACGTACTTACAGGGAATCAAAGGTCCGGTAGTTGTTTGTGTAGACGACCCGATTATCGCTGGCTTTGAAAAAACTAGTCATACAGTCACCTACGGATTCGCGAGTGATGCCGACTTTCGATGTCACTCGGTTGAAGCGAAGAATGGTGAAACAACGTTTTCAATAACCACAAGCACTGCGAACTCAGCGAATGAGGAGTTGAGCGTTCGTATGTCGCTACGTGGCCATCACAATGTCTTGAACGTTACGGCAGCTATTGCAATGGCCATGAAGTGCGGGGTCGAGCCTCGGGCAGCGATTAATGCAGTTGCCACGTTCGGTGGTGTTGGGCGTCGATTTGAAATGATCGGATCGGCAGACGGCGTTACTTTCGTGGATGATTACGCCCACTTGCCGCGCGAAATTTCAGCCGTGATGGCGGCCGCGAAAACCAGCGATGACAGTTGGAGTCGAGTTGTGGCTGTGTTTCAGCCCAATCGGTACAACCGCATGGCAGTGATGTCAGATGAGTACTCGATGGCATTTGTTGATGCCGATGTCGTAGTAATCACGGATATCTATGCATCTGGCACGCAAAAGATTGAAGGTGTGACCGGTCAACTAGTCGTTGATGCGATCACCCGTGCTCAAGCGAACAGTCAAGTTCATTGGCACGAAGAGCGCTCGTCTTTGGCTGAGTTTGTCAATCAACTACTGCATCCCGGGGACGTTTGTATTTCGATGGGTTGTGGCGATATTGAATCGCTACCGCGAGAGTTGATTGATGTTCGTTCTGGTGTCATGCGTTCATGAAGACGAAATTAGAGAGAGCAGCAGAGGCGCTTGGCGATCTCGCACAACGGCACTTCCCGGTCGCTTCCCTCACGACGTACAAAGTTGGAGGAACCGCTGCGTTGTTTTGTCGGGTTGATGAGCTGTCTACGTTGCAAAAAGTTTCGGCTGTATCTCAAGAATTGTCCGTGGAAATGGTCGTGATCGGTCGAGGTAGCAACAGTCTTTTTTGTGATGCTGAATTTGAAGGTGTCGTGGTTCAGTTGGGGGAGTTCGCGCAGCATGTTGATGTGCCGACGTCATCAGAGAACAGCAGAGTGATTGCCGGTTCTGGGGTGGCCTTGCCGGTCTTGGCACGACGTACCGCCGCAGTTGGATTACGCGGTTTTGAATGGGCGGTCGGAGTCCCCGGAACAATTGGTGGCGCAATCAAAATGAATGCAGGAGGGCACGGGTCGGATATCGCCGGTTCTTTGGTGAGTGCGCGCATTTTTTCTTCTCGTACTGGCGAATTACACGAGATCGAAAAGTCTGAACTCGGCTTGCGCTTTCGAGGATCATCGCTTCCCGATGAGGCCGTTGTCATTGATGCTGTTTTTGAATTGGCATGGGGCGATAGTCGGGACGCGCTAGAAGTTATTGATGAGATCGTCAAATGGCGGCGCGAGAATCAGCCTGGCGGCCAAAATGCAGGATCAGTTTTTGTCAATCCGGTTCCTGGAGAGATTGCGGCTGGTGAACTTATTGATCGATGTGGGCTCAGAGGTTTCCGCATCGGTACCGCAGAGGTTTCAATGAAACATGCCAATTTTATTCAAGCTGATCCTGGTGGTCGTGCCAGTGATGTCATCGCTGTGATGGATCATGTGAAGAAAGTCGTGCAGCAGGAGTGCGGGTATGGCCTTCGTTCCGAGGTTCGTTTAATTGAGTCGAAGAAGGAGACCGCATGAGCGACAGATTTTCACTTTTCAAAGACCTTCTTGAAAAGCTTCGTCCAAACAAGTTTGACGACTCAGAAGCTTTGGTGACTGCAAAAAAGGTCCCGCAAACAAAAGTTGATAGCTCGGGTAAAAAGCGAGTCGTGATTTCTGACGATTCTGAAGTTGTTGATAGAAAATCATCGCGGAATCCTTCAGATAATGGGGCCTCTCGTTTTCGGTTACGCCGTATCGCCGTACGCCGCGAAGAAGGTCGACGCCGTCTTCGTTGGTTTACGGTTCTTGGGCTGGGCGTCGCTGGGATCATTCTTGTTTTGCTGTTATTGACGAGTCCGCTGTTGTCAGTGCGAAAAGTAGAGGTTGAAGGTGTTGTGTACGCCAATCCTGAACTCGTTGCATCAATCGTGGACAGCATCGATGGTGAGTCAATTCTTACTGTCGACCTCGATGCCGCTGAAGAGAAACTCTTGATGATTCCTTGGGTACGTCAGGCGCGCGTGTCGATGCACTTGCCAAGTCGCGTAACAATCGAAGTTGTCGAACGTGCCCCAATTGCTTTTTTCCGTTCAGTTGATGGGTTCAATCGAGTGATTGATCGAGATGGTCGGGTGCTCGATGTGATTGAGGGAGACCCCGTTGATTTCACTCCAATTATCGGAACGGGGCCGAACCTTTCGGCTGGGCAGAACACTGAACAGCCGTTTTTAGGTGCCGCCGAGTTGATCAATGCTCTTCCTTCTGAATTGCGATCACGTTTACTGACGGTGACGGTCAGTCCCGAAGGAGAAGTTTCTTTAGCGCTGACCAATGATGTGGAAGTTCTCTTTGGGCGACCCGATGATTTTCAGGCGAAATTGGTTGGGGTCGTGAATGAGATCAAGCGCCAGGGGTCTCGCCGGTACGCCATTATTGATGTTTCCAGCGGCCAACCGAGTGTTCGTTGACTGTGAGCAGGGCTTCTGATGACTTAATGGGCGGGGTATCCCCCCATTAGAGATTCGGAAGTGCGAGACTGAATAACGAATTCCTAGTAATTTTCAACTCAACGTCGGCTTGCCGACACCCGAAAGCGGAGGAGTCTCCCGACATGGTTGGTGGACAAAACAATTACATCTGCCAGATCAAGGTTGTTGGCGTCGGTGGCGGTGGCGTCAACGCAATTAACCGAATGATCGAGCGAAATCTGCGTGGGGTCGAATTCATTGCGATCAACACCGATATCCAGGCTTTAATGACGAGCGATGCCGAATTAAAACTCGACGTCGGTCGTGAACTCACGCGTGGTCTTGGAGCGGGCAGCGATCCAGAGGTAGGTCGTCAAGCTGCAGAAGCCCATCGCGATGAAATCGAAGATGCGCTCAAGGGTGCAGACATGGTTTTCATTGCTGCTGGCGAAGGCGGAGGAACTGGCACTGGTGCGGCTCCTGTTGTTGCTGAAATCGCTAAAGCTGCAGGCGCGCTGACCATCGGCATTGTGACTCGACCGTTCTCATTTGAAGGACGGCGTCGTGCTGTGCAAGCTGATGCTGGTATCGCCAAGCTCAAAGAAAAAGTGGACACCTTAATTGTTGTTCCGAACGATCGCCTTTTGTCAGTAGTTGACGCTCGCGACACAGTGATGGAAGCGTTTGCTCGAGCCGATGAGGTTCTGTATAGCGGAGTCTCAGGAATTTCCGAACTGATCACCAACCCCGGTTTGATCAACACCGACTTTGCCGACGTCAAGATGACGTTGCAGAACGCTGGTTCAGCGTTGATGGGAATTGGTTCAGCCAGCGGCGACAGTCGAGCTCGCGATGCTGCCTTGAAGGCACTTTCGAGCAACTTGCTCGAAGCGTCAATTGAAGGTGCACGAGGAGTGCTTCTCAATGTCACTGGTCCTTCGTCGATGACCTTGATGGAAATGAACGAAGCTGCCGAAATCATTCATGGCATCGCTCACCAAGACGCCAACATCATCTTCGGTACGGTCATCAACGACGACATGGGCGACGAAGTGCGCGTCACTGTTATCGCTGCAGGTTTTGATCGTTGGGATGGCGCCCCGCAAGTTCGTCCAACGGGACGTCCTGCGGCTCGATCCAATCAAACAGGTGGCACCGCTCGTACCCCAGCTCCAGCGAAGGACATCTTCGCGTCAGACCCCGTGTCAAGTGACGACGGCGATGACGATTTCGATGTCCCGTCGTTCCTGAAGTGAGATTGCGGGCCTGATGCCCGCCACTTTTCAACTCTCCAAGAATCCAGCGGTCAACGTTGTGGTTTCACATCGTGCCGATGGTGATTTCAACAGTGACGTGGTTCTGGGCAATGTCTTGCAGCAGCGTCGCCGAAAATTGGTTGATTTGCCGTGGACGCAACTCAGCGAAGTTCACGGGCTCACCTCACAGTGGGTGAACCGACCCGGAGAATTTGATGGCGAAACGGGAGACATCCTCGGCACTGCGGAAATCGGTGCCGTACTCGGAGTTTGGGTTGGCGACTGTGCTCCGGTCCTTCTGATTGGGGATCATTCCATTGTTGCAGCGCATGCGGGGTGGAAGGGTTTGCGAGATGGAGTGTTGGATTCGGCGGCGGCTTTCATGTCCGAACGTGGCGACCAAGTGATCGAAGGATTTGTTGGTCCGCATATTCAACAATG
>Ga0209358_10000143_pt1 | contig 64912 bp, 104 predicted proteins | sample LauGreFa1BDMLBSN_2_FD_187574 | JGI IMG/M metagenome (GOLD analysis project Ga0209358, IMG submission 187574) | Freshwater lake microbial communities from Lake Michigan, USA - Fa13.BD.MLB.SN (SPAdes) (version 2) | ecosystem: Environmental > Aquatic > Freshwater > Lake | place: Lake Michigan... | reverse complement strand
TTTTCTTCTCTAATCTCTTCACGCATGGCTTTCTTGTCTGCTTCAGACATTTCGCCAGTGAAGTTACCAAAGAAAATACCCTTGTCTTCGCTTGTTGATGCGGCTTTTCTAGCTTGCTGACGGTCACGGTTGATCTCAGCCTGAGTCTTACGTGGTGCTAAAGCTAACTCTTCCTCACGACCAAACACTTCTTGCTCAGTCATGGTCTTAGCACGTGGGGCAGGAACCTTCTTAGTAACAGGTGTTACTGTCTCACGTGTCAAATCTTCGTTAGATACACGGTTAGCAATGTAGTCATCAGTTGCAGCTTGATTGTCAGGAACAATGAATATGTGTGACTCATTCATGCTCTCGTTATCAATCTTCTCCATCAATGCAGTCGGGCCATTTATACAGCCATAAGATAAACGAGTACCTTCACCAGTCTCTAGTGCCTTCAAACGATCCTTGGCATCTGATTCCTTGAGGTAAACGGTGTGCATGAACACAGCGTTCCAGCCCTCTTTCACATTCTCTAGGGTGTATACAGTCTTGCCGTCATAGGTTGCACTGCCTTTTTCCGCCTTAGGCTTGAACAAACCAGCTGGGGTAATACGGTTACCCTTGAAGTCAGTCTTGCCAACATAGGTGTCACCAAAAGCCTTACCCAATAACACAGTGCTTTGAGTCATCAAAGAACCGTCTGGGTTGAATACATAGACCTTAGACGTAGGCTTATCAACAACAGTGAAATACTTGTTGTTTTTTTGCAACTCTTGCTTGATTGCTGGATACAAAGTAGCGTATGCCTTCTTGCCAGACTCAGACATTCCCTTGGCTTCGGTCGGAACTTCCGCCTGGACAACCTGAGTTACTACCTGTGGCAATACAACAGCTGATGCATCGCTCATGTAGTTAGGGTTGAATACGATAGCTACTGAAAGGATTGCAGCTGCAATCTTAGAGATAATGCTACGGACGGCTTTATCAACAGCATTAGCACCATCATTGATGTACTTGACGGCATCTTCACGAACTTTCTTTAAGAATGTTAGAGAATAGTTGTCTACGCCATAGTGCTGTTCAAGAGTAGCAATCTCACTATCAGATAGCTTATCTACTTCTTTTTCAAGTATCTTTTGTTGAGGCGGAGTCAGAATGGCTTCTGGTTGAGCCTTAGCTTTTAATTCTGCAAGTTCTCTTGCTAGTCTTGAGTATTCAGACTCACGACCCTCTGCTTCCATCTTTGCATTGACTCTTGCCATTGTCTCTTCATAAGACTCTGGCTCACGTTTCATGACCTTACCAGATTCATTGGTAGGCTTGAATTGGAATTCAGCATATAACTTAGATAGCTGATCTTTAGACATTCCGCCATCTTCAAGTTGAACTGGCTCAAGATAAACAGTAAGTTTGTTCTTATCTGCTAGGAAAGTAACATCATTAATTGCTTTCTTTGCTTTACCTTGTTTGCGAATCTCTGGATCAACTAACAACGCGTTAAAGTGAACATCATTGTCATTACCAATTCCAGTTTGAGGAGCCTGATTTTCTTTTCCAGCTGTTTGGAATAGTTTCTCACCAGCAGTCAATGCAATACGTACACCATTCTTTTCAAATGTTCTATGTGGTGTACCGTTTTTATCTACATAAGTACGAGGATTTCTGAGGTCAAGCATCTCATAGCCATCATCTACTAGACCAACCATTAATGGATTTTGTATCTTATATCCATCTTCTGTTTCAGTTTTGCGTAGTTTCTTAAATGACGGTTCAGCACCAGCACGTTTTTCAATAAGGCGAATTGTGTATGGCTTTACTGTACCTTCTGGATACCTAGGGAATACCTCCAGCATTGCTCTAGCGTCAGCTAAAGATATTTTCTTTGCAGCAATATCTCGTTTAAGTTGAGATTCTGTAGATCTTATTGTTGTATCAAGGACGGCATCAAACCTAGCTTTTTCCTCACGCTTTTCATCTTCCGCAAGTCTTTCAGCAATACGTTTCTCTTGATCTCTGCGTAAAGCCTCAGCTCTTGCTGATTCTAAAGACTCCGCTTCTTCTTTCTGACGCTCAAACTCTGCTGGATTTTTAAGATAACTATCAACAGTAGATCGTTGTTTTGGACTTAACTTTGCCTCTTTAATGTCAAGGCCTTTGAGTTTTGCATACTCAATAGCATTTTCCATGTCACTTTCATCAACCATGGCTTTAAATGCTTCCAAAGTACCAGATGTAACGCCAGTCGTTTTCTTGGGTCCTTTTGGTTCTACAGCATTAATTATCTTTGTTTGCAACTCTGTAAGGCGTTCTACGTTGTTCTTAACCTTAAACTTGCCATCACCTGGAATTGAAATAGTTACATAGCTGTTTTCATCAACAGTAGATGCGTTCCAATCTTTCTCAGTTTTAATGGTGGCACGTTTGATAGCTTGATCAAATTGATTCTTAACAGCCTGCTTGATTTTCTTGTAATCAACCTTTGTCTCAGCCTTATCAATAGCTTCTTCAATAGTCTTGGTCGTTACTGGTTCAGACTTGTTGCCTTCAATGTGGGCTTCTTTAATTCTTTCTTCAGCCTTAGGTTGAAGAGTATCTAAGAACTCAAGTACCTCTGTATCACTAGATCTATTGGTACGCTTTGATTCTTTCTCGTCCAAATACTTAATGAGGTTGATGGCTGATGCAATGGCCTCTTCTCTAGAGTCGTAAGTAGTAGGTGTTGACTTTGGCGTCATTCCAGGGCCATAGCTTGAACCATCTGGAGTTTTGTATATTTTGGTTTGCAACCACTTACCAGCTAAAGACTCGCCATCAATATTCTTTGGATCTTTGTCGGTAATCTCACGTACATAAATTTTTACACGACCATCAACACCCTCAATAATTTCTGACTTAGAGTCCTTGTCTATGGTGTAGTTGCCTTTTTCATCAGCCTCTTCTTCGTCTTCAACTTGCTCTTCGCCACGGATTTCACGAACAGTTTTGTTGAATTCTTTAATAGCCGCATCGTGTTTAGCACGGGCTTTTTCAACTAAATCTTTACCTTCGCCAGTCTTAATGTAGTTTCTTGCTGCATCGCCGTACTCTTCTTCGGTCTCATCTACTAAGGCATTTGCTTCTTTTAGATCACGCGGAGGGATACCAGTATCGTCTTCAAATTTAGTTAATTTTAAAGACTCAATTTCTTTTCTGCGTTTAGATTCTTCTGCTGTTTTCTTTCTCTGATTCTCTTCTCTTTGTCGGCGCTCATCCATCTCACGATCAAAGTCTTCTTTTTCTTGCTTTTTGGTAGCGGCCTTTTCTTCAGCTGCCTTGGCTTTCTTTTCTTCCTGGCGCTTACGGTTAGCCTCAGCCTTTTCTTCTTTGGTCTGAGCTTTCTTAGGAGCTTCTGCTTCAATGCGTGAGTCAATAGAGTCAAGCCATTTCAGAGTGATAGCATCCTTTTGCGATTGAGCATATGGACGCATCTTGTCAATCTCTGCGTTGATAGCCTCTTCACGAGAATCAAATTGGTCGCTGTCATAGCTAACACCTAGACCATAGCCACCAGTAGTTCCCATGTAAGTTGATCCAGCAACCCACTTATTGCCAAACTGATTAACATCAATATTGCCAGAAGATACATAACCTTTTTTTCTTGGAGGTCCTGATATTCTTTCAGCAGTTCTATTTAGCTCACGGTGAGCAGCATCAAGGAAATCATCTTCCTCATCTGTCCTGTCTTCATCGCCAATATTAGAAAGTTCTTTAATTCGGTCTACTTGCTTAGATGCACCAGCATATTTTGCATCTATTTCATCGCGTGTAAGTACTCTTTCTTCCTCAGGTTCAGCAACTACTGGTACAGCCTTTGCCTTTTTACCTGTTTGACGGAGTTTATTAAAGAATACGGTATGTTTCTTTTGGGCAGCTTTTAATTCAGGGCTGTTGATCAACTGTGGCGTGTAATACTTAGCCTTGGCCTCTCTAAATTCTTTTTCTGCTTCATATGCTTGTTCAGCAAGTTTTAAATCAACGTTATTACCTTCTGCAATTTTCTTGATAGTTTCATCTTTGTCTTGAGATAAAAACTCATCAAGGTTCTTTTGAGCCTCTGATGGTTCAGCTGTAGTTTTGACTACCTCTTCTTCAGCTGCCTGAGTCGGCATTAAGTTCTCTGCACGCTTGACCAATTCCATCTTTTGGCCTTCGTCTTTAAGGTCTGCCAATACTGACATTAGGTCATGGTCATAGAACTCACCACGAACATATATCTTGCCGTCTTCTTCATAAAGGTCATTGAGATTAACCTTGTCTACCTCATCGGTGACATTGCCATCTTCATCAACGATTGCGACCATTGCCTCGCTAGGCTTGGCTGCTACAGGGGCAGTAGGTTCTTCAGCAGTCTCTAACTCTGTCTCACTGATAGCACCACTAACTGGTGCTGGTGGCACAGGAGGAACAGCCGCAACTGGTGCAGCTGACGGAGTAGCTTCAGGTGTAACAGGTGTTACAGTAGGAGCAACTTCTGGTGGAGCAGGAGGTACTTCTGTCTTGTCTCTGGCAATAGCACCACGCACACCGCCTGGAACGCCACCACCAATAGCACCTAAAACAACGTTGGCAAATGAGTCAACACCCAATTCACGAACAACTGTTCTGTCAATACCTAGGTCTGTTGCCACGCCTTCAGCAAGCTCTTGCAATCCTTCTTCGGTCATACCAACCGCAGTACCCTTGGCTATCCTGCCTAAACGTGTGGAGGCACTCTTGATCAATGCATCGTCAAACTTACCCTTAAGTAGATTAGCTGTAAAGGTAGTACCTAACGCACCAACCACACCTTGGTAGTAGGCAGCTGTGTCGGCAGCCTTGTCTTCGGTCATTCTTCTGGCCATCTCTGGCGTATATCCCATAACCAATAGGTTGCGGAAATACTCTGAATTCTTAGCCAAATCTTCGTTAGACATGGCTTTGATGTGTTCACGGGCAGTCTCAACACCCTCTGAACCAGCCTGTCCAAAGCCAGCAATACCACCAACTGTAGGACTCTTAGATGCTACGGCAATCAATAATGATGGGGCTGTACTACCGAATACCTTAGATGCTTGACCAGCAATACCAGCAACGCTTGGTGCTGAACCTAGACTAATCTTGCTGAAGTCTCCAGTCTGGAAAGCCTCAATGATGTTACCTGTAGGCTGTGAGTCAGCCAAAGCCTGTTTCATTTCAGGCGTTACGCTGTCTTCAATCTGAGAAGAAATCTTGCTACCGTATTCTGTAAGGTCACGAAGGGACTGTAGCTTACCTTTGGTCAATGCCTCATCAACCGCAGCCTTCTGCTTTGCCACAGTCTTTTCAGGAACAATACCTACTTTGGCATCATCTTCAAATATCTTAGGCAAACGAACAGCCTGGGCAAGGTCATTGGCCAGCTTACGTGGGTCTGCTAAGTAATTAAGGATTTCTGTAGGTTTGGTAGTTGTATCTCTAGAGATACCAGATGTACCAGCAATAACAGCTTCAGGTGCGCCAAGAGTGCCTTTGACAGCACCAGCGCCAAATAACTTACCGTAATCAGATGCTTGAATACCCCCAGTCGTGTCAGCACCAATCGATGACATGACCTGCTCTTCAGGAGATAAGGTGGGAGCAGTAGGGACAGGTGGAACATACCACTGGTTATTGACTAGGAAAGCCTTTTCGCCAGCTTCGTTGGTCGCAGTCTGCAAGGGGCTTACCCACTCATTGTTAACTAGGAATACTACTTCACCTGTTTGTGGGTTTACCGCTTGCTTCATGTTATCTCCGAATTGTTAGCTCCCTTAAACTACGGTTGGACTTTGAATCCAGGCGGTGGTGGAGGACTTGACCTCCCCCCCGATGCAGTAGAAGCTGGTTTACTTCCCTTATTATCACCTGAATTTTGCTCTGGGTAAAGCTCATCTGGATCTTTTAATTCAAGTAATTTACGAGTTGCTGGTGACGTAGATTTATAAGCGTTTTTGTAAGCATCCTTCTGCAACTTGTAAGGATTGCGTTCATAGTCAAACTTCTTAACTTCGTCTTGAATAAGAAGATTTTGGAACTTTGTAACTGCATCACGGAAGTTCTTATCTGCACGCTCTGCAATGGCTGCCTCTTTAACCGCGGCTGTATTGGCATCAGTAGACTTACGGTTTAAGGCAGCAATTTCTTTGGCATCTAACTGGCCTTGAGCAGTAATAAGTGTGCTTAAGTTACCCATATCACGGGCATACTTAGACTTTTCAGCCTCAACCTGTTGTTGCAACATGAGCTTACGGTCAGCTGCTTCTTCAGCAGAGCTTCTTGCGTATGACTTAAAGCCTTCAGCGCCACCAGCACCAATGTTAGTTAACGCATTAGGGGATGTTCCAGCCATCATTGCAAGACCAGCTTGTGTAACAGCTTGCCATGGGGCAATAGCTCTACGGTCTTCAATACCTTTGGCATACTCTTCTTGCAATGCTGAAGATTTAGCAAAAGGGTCAGTACCTGAATCTAGAGCCTCTAATCTCTTTTTAATGATTTCACGGTAGTCAGCATACCCTTCAGGCTTTTTTACTTCGTTACCATTCGCAAAAGCAATGATTCCACCATTAGCAGCCATGGTCATTTCTTCAGGAACCATATCACCTGTTGATATAGCTCCAATACCAGAACGAGCCATCATTTCTTGAGCCTGTGGATTACTAGCCATACGCTTACGTTCCATCAAAGCTTTTTGAATCATTGCTACTTCTAGAGGGTTCAGGTTAGGGCTTGCTAACAATTTCTCTAATTGTTCAGTAGTCATCATCTCTACTTCGCCACCATCTAAGTAGCCAATCTGACCACCGTTTTTGTAGCCTTTGATTACTCCACCATCTTTCTTGAAGCCACCAGACATACCGTAAATACCCAAAGCAGTAGTTCCCAAGCCGCCTAACTGAGACATCGTACTTGGTGCAGCAGAGTACATTTGCTGTGAAGACTGAGATAGCGGCAATCCACGTAGCATGTCTGACTGGAACGCCAACTGTTGGTATGGATAGTTCTTTTGCTGTGTAAAGTCTTGATAAGCCAAGTCCAAACCTTGTTGACCTTGAGCTTGTTGCACTGCACCAGCTCGAGCAATAGCATCACTAATACCCATTTCTTGGCCGTACCTTGTTTGACCAAGCTGTCCTAATGTAGATGCGGCCTGTATTCCTTGACCGTAACCTTGTAATCCTAGGGTAGAGCCAAACTGTTGTGCTTGCTGTGCCTTGTCAAATGCGTTCTGTGAACCAGTAGCCTGAATGTTAGCTAAAGTTGTGCCTAAGTTACGGCCAGCCTCAGCACGCTCCAATGATGCACGAGTACCACCAAAAGCACCTGATCCTACAGCTTTAGCATTTAACGCACCTAGACCTTTTTCATAATCACGGGTAGCTTCTTGCTTTTGCAAGTCAACCACATTCTGCATGTATGGGGACATAAATGACTGCATGGATCTTGGATCAGATGCCATACGCATATAATCGCTGCCAGCAGTCAATGAACCTAAACCAGACAAGGCAGCCATATTTGAACCAGCACCAAGTTCTGGAGCAATTTGTTGTGTTGCATAGTTTTGGAACGCTCTCTCCTGCATTGGTGTAAAGCCTTGGATTCTTTGACCACCATAGGATTGATATGGGTTAGCGTTAATATCTGTCAGAGCAGCTGACTTACCCAACATGCTTTCTACATATGGGCGTGCGTATTCTGGAATAGATGTTTGAGTAATGGTCTGATTGGTAGGCGCGCTACTGCCGCCACCACCACCGCCACCACCAAAAAGACCGCCAATAATTTTGCTCATAACTTAACCTCTATCAATTTGCACTTTTCTGTAAAACCAGCCTTTATAGCCAATCTTGCAACACTTTCTCTAACAGCGCCTTCTAAAACTGTTGCACCCAATCTAACGGCAATCTCTTTAATTTGATTAATGCCATCAGCGTTCAATATGTTTTTACCGCCCATCGTAACAATAAAAGCAACTCTATCGTTAGGTCTATTGGTTACAGCTAATATAACTGCACCAACTAACTTATTCTCTTCTGTTGCCACTAACAAATTCCAAACACCTGTTAGTACCAACGTTTTTACTTGATCAACCGAGTACTCATCGGATGCAAACTCTTGTGCCATCGAGACATACTGCTCTACTTCTGGCCACAAACGGGCTGTCCATTCGTTGGGTACTAACTCAAATTTCATGCAAGCAAATGCTTCTTAGCCTTAGTATCAACCGCAACCTTACCTTTGCCTACAGTCTTCTTGCGACCAGCTTGAATCTTATCCATCATAGCGTACAAACGCTTTGCACCTGCATCTGTAGAACCATTACCAATTTCTGAAACAATTCTGGCTGGGATAACAAATTCACCATCCGCTAAACGAGCTGGCTGTTTATCGTTAATGGTTGCTGGGATGTCATCAGATACGCCATCACCAGGACCACGCAACAAACGGCCACCATCAGAATAACCGCCTAAGTCACCTTCAGTCATACCGCCCGTGTTAAATCTCTTTGAATACTTAGCGCCATAAGACTTATCTCGTCCACCTGGAGACTGCTCAAAGTAACCAGAAATGTCTGAATCCTTGTCTAATTTGTGAGTTACGCCAGCGCCATATCTTGCAATCCCTGATTTCTCTGGGTTCTTATATCCCAAAGCCATCAACTTCATCTCTGTGTCATCGGTCAATTCTTTATTAACTGTGGCCAATGCACTCATGTTTTTACCATCTGGGCTTACTTGTGGGGAAAACATAAAGTCTTGAGGTTTATACCCCATTGCTTTAGCTTGTTCGTCACCAGCCATTGTTCCCTCTAAAATTCCCATGCGTTTGGCACGAGTAAAATCTCTTAAATTGTCTGGCATATCTCTTTCAAACTTCATTTGCTGCATCTGATCAAGTATCTTATTGCTAGGCATTTGACCGCCATTAGCAAACTGAGGAATGTTGCCATCCCTTGTTGTCATTGGAGAGTAACCTTCACGCATGCCCTGAATTGCAGATAAACCACCCGCTGGCATATTGTTTAACTGTGGAACCTGACCGCCCAAAGCCGCCTTATAAGTTGGCAATGGAGTGAACTTTTGATTAAAGTAGTTACGCTCAGATGTATCAATCGGTTTTGTAGTCTTACCATATTGGTCATATTCAATAGGCTCAAAATAATAAGACTTACCAGATTCTGGCTCACGCTTAGATGAAGCATATTCGTAAGGACGAATCATGCCTTTATCGCTAGGAGCATTGACACCTTCTGGCTGTCCACCTAGCAAACCTAATAAAGTTGTTGCACCCAATCCGTAACCTAGCTTTTCTCCGCCAGATAAAGAACTCCACCAGCTTGGGTCAGTAGCAGTAGATCCAGCGCCACCACTTAGACCGCTTCCTGTGGATTCCCAGCTTAATCCTGTGGCTGGGTTAATGTTTGATGTTGCTGCAACTGCTGGAGTATTTGATGCAATTGCTGACTCTGCTGCGGTTCCTAATGTTCCACTTGCTGGTGCTGCATAACCAGCAGCTCCTGGGAACATTGCGCCACCTATACCGCCAGCTAGACCGCCAATACCTGCTCCCGTTAACATACTGTCAAGAATCTTGCCGTCACCTGTAATAGCACTGTAAGCACCGCCCACACCAGCACCAATAAGCGCTCCACCAACTATAGTGGATCCAATACCAGCTGCTGCGCCAGTACCTAAAACTGCTGCTCCAACTGAGGTTGCTGCGGCTACGAATGACATATCAATTCCCTTCTAACAACATATCTTTAGAGTTATCCACAATCATATCCTCAAGCTTTTGTATATCAGTTTCGCTGGTTGAGTAAATGTTTTGGAATACTACTGTTTCAATAATATACGCAATTTTACGCCCAGATTTGGCCATAAAGGTAACTGGTGCTACTAATTCTGTACGATTGCCTTCTGAATCTACTACGATCATCTTGCCTGATACCATGTTGCAGAGATGCTCATGTCTGTGGTACTTGCCAACAATCACTGAACCAGCTGGCAAAGTTACCTCTTTTATGTAAATGTTCGGTCCAAAATGATGCTTTTCTGGACACTCTACCTGTGGTGCGCTTTTAACGGCGTCAATCAATGAGTCAAACTTCTGTTCAACGGATACATCTCTAACAGGTGTTAGAGTGACTGTCATATGGTAGCTTTGAATTTGTACTTTGGAATGTCTGACTCCTCAATACGGGCGCCAGTTTCTTTCAAAGTAGTTGTTGTTACAGGGGCTGGCTCAGAGTCATAAATGGTACGAACTCCAACCTTCTTTAATTCTTTGACAAAATACTGAATATCGTTAGATAGATCTTGAACTGTAGCAATTGTAAAGAAGTGAACCTGAGCTACACCAGGCTTTAGCATCTTGTAACCCATTACTGAGTCCTCAAAAGGTACTAGTTTTAGACCTTCAGACACTTCTTTCTTAACACTTTGCATACCAACATCCATGGGAATACCACGGTTGCTAAAGTAATTGCCTAAGATTTTAGCAATCTTGTTTGTTTTCATGGACTTATCAGCAGCAGCAATACCACCTTCAGCAAACTGTTGAGGAACTATGCTAGTCTGAACAGCTGGAGCAATGGCAGAAGCCAACGATCCAGTGGACTGTTGCATTTGATTAATGTCTTGTAGGCTCATTCTTGCCTCGCTGAGTTGATTATGTTGAATGTTATCATGTTAGACGGTTGTTCCGCTAGCGTTTTTCCACACTGTTCCGTTATACCAAATTGGGTACCCAAGTGTGGTGTCGTAGTACTGCTGTCCAATAACTAAAAAAGTGACTGGCCTATTTGCTGTAGTCCCAGAGGGAGGCACATTTATGCCCTGAGCAAAGTTATCTACCTGCGCAAAATAAAGGCGTAAGGCATTGTTTAACTGTTCTTGATATTGAGGTTCATACTCAGCTGGTGGGGCAAGTAAGAGGTTGGGGGCCTTTGGTGGGATTAATGCCATTATCTTCTTCCGTCTGGGCGAATATCAATACGAGGGGCGCCAAGCTGCCAAGTTGTACCTACGGTAGCACTTTCAATGCGGAAAGCCATCTGACGACCACGGATACGGGTATATACCTGACCTGTGAACAGCTCTACGGGATACTGCTGAGTTCTTACAACTGTTTTGTCGTTTGGTGTTCCATAAGCTGTACCTGCGTTAGTTCTTGGCTTAACAACCATTGTGCAGCTAGGATTAGCTGCATTAGATCCAGCAAAGGTAACGTCAGGCAATATACGCCATACAAAGCCAAAGTTATGACCATCGCCAATATCAAAGTCAGATGACTGAATGTAAGCATTAATAGCCACAGCACTAGGGCCTGAAACGTCATCTACACCATCTTCATGGTTAAGAAGGCGGCGATTATAGTCAGCAGCGATTGGGTGCTGTTGTGTACCAGAGTCAAACCATGCTGTACGTCCCATTGTGCCGTAATACCACACACGGTCTAGGTAGTTGTACACCACATAGCTATCTACTATCAAAGAACCTGTAGAACAATAGAACCACCACACCTCTGAATACTGCTCGTTAGAGGCGGCAAAAATTTGCCACGATTGGTCTCTGTTTAAGTTTTGGAACACAAATGTACGCAAGCTGGATGGTAATGTTTCCACACGACCAGAGTATGAGAAGAACTTGTCTGAACCCATCCAGTAGGTAACGTTGTTAATCGTAATGGCTGCTCTAGGACTCATAATGGAAATGTTGTCCTGTAAGAGCTGGAAGCCAAATACATACGGTGGTCCTAGATACTGCATAGAATAAACCGCAGCATCTGTAAATACGACAATCTCTTGACGGGTATTAACCGCTTGAATAATTGATGAGCCAATAGTTAGGCGCTGTTCGCCAGACTGGTTAGTCGCTGAAGGTACCCAGTCAAATGGGTTTTCTTGGTCAGACCAGCGGACTAACAAGGGGTCAAATGCTGTATTTGAGTCAGCTGGGTCATATGGGTTAGCCCCAAAACAAATAACAAAACGCTGTACCGCAGATGAAATAACCTGGTTGGTTGTTTTTGGAACAAACTGTCCTGAATAAGATGCGGCATTGGCTGCTGATTCTAATGTAATAGCACGGACGCTAACACCTGTAGTGGCATCCCAGTAATAAAGATCACCGCCACGAGGTGCAAAGATGAAGTCTTCGCCAAAGTTATCCTGAGTCCATAAACGCAACTGGGAACCAATACCTGATGTATAACCAGAACTCCAAGTCCCGCGTGACCAAGGACCAGCACCCCAGCCTGTACCTATGGTGTATACGTCATTACCAGACGGCAATAGGTAAGTGATTGTGGTTGAGTTACCACCATGACGAGTGTCATTGGCTGTAGCTGTTGTAGGAATGATAACGGTGTACGCTGTAGCGTTAACAACCGATGCCACCTCATATTCGGTATTTAAAATAGTAGCAGATACGTTACCGCTAGTGTTATATAGATTAGCAGCACCTGAAAAGATAACATAGTCACCCGCCTCTGGGTTGTAAGTAGCATCCACCACTGTAACAACGTTACTACCGTTTGAGGCGAAGAATGGGCCTGATGTAGCCGTAGAAGCGTTGACTGTAACGTCATAAATAGGCGTGATGTCGTAGTAAGCACCGCCTTTATTTAGGTACATCTTAGAGTTTGTACCAACTCCAATGATGCTAACCCCATCTAGTAAGGTCCAGTTATTTAAAGAACGGCATATGCCTAAAAACTGGTTGTTAGAAAAACGTGTCCAACCCCCTAGCTTTTCAGGAAAACCAGAACGAAAACGGATTTTGTCGCAATCGTACCAGCCACCCTCATTAGCGTAGTTAGTATTTTCTTTATTAACACCTGGTCGGAATACAAGTTTCTGTAACGGCATAATTTACCCTAAGATTCGTACAGGGCTTTTTCACCCTTGCGGCGTTTATCTAACCCTTTTAGCACTTTACCACCAGCTTTGTTCCACTTCAAGAACTCTTCTGCGGCAGCCTCAAATTCTTTTCGGTTGTGCTTCATTCTTAGGGTACTGTTTTGCAAGTTACCAAGACCTACATTGAATGAAAAGCTAACCAAAGCATCAAACTGACCTTGAGTCATTTCACCTGGGCATAAGCGATGAACGCCTGCTTCAAACCTGTTTAGGTCTTTCTTTAGGATGTCGTTTACTTCATCCATGCTTAGAACCCGATTCCACCCAGCAGGAATAGGAAGTGCTTTTCGGTCTTCTAACTTAACTCTAGCATGGGTAGGATCAATAACATGCCCAACACCACAAGTCCAAAGTAAAGCAGGACACTGGTACGGGGAGGTCTTCACCCCCTCGTCATGTTTAATCATCTCAATAAGCTTTTCGCTTACGTTCACTTTTTAGACCACCCACGTGATCCGAACCAGTAGCCAATAATGCCGCCTAGCATAGCCATTTCATCATCACTAAAAATCTCATCAGAAATCTTTAACAAGTCATCAATGTTTCCAATAACGCCTGGGTGCATAAACACGTAGATACCGATACCTACGTTAATCACAAACAACTCAGCCACAAACAAGTAAGTCACCATCGGACGAACTGTAGCCACAAAGGTAGAAGCCCACGGAGCCGCCTTTTGTAGTACTTTGGCATCATGCTCATAAGCCGCCTTAGTCATGTCTGCATCTGTCTGCATCATTACTTGGTCAGTGCGAATCTCTTCTACCTTGGCTTGTGCTGCGTAGCCTTTCTCCATCATCTGGATTTCACGCTCAGTCTGCATCCTAGCTAGATCTAGCTCATGCGCCTTGTCAGACTTATCTTGGAAGAAACCCAATACGCTTGGCAATCCTGAAATTAACAAGCCACCTAGTGTTGAAATTAGCGATAACATTTTATTGTCCTAAACGGTTAGTTGTTGCACGTTTTAATGTATTCATCTCAGAGCGTAGTGTAGAACTTGTTACATCTAGCTCAACCTTTTGTGCAGCCAGCCCAGAACGTAGTTCTTTCTGTGTGCTTTCTGCAACAATCTTGGCTTCGCGCGCTGCCATCAACGCCTCGGCTAAACGCTCCTGCATCTTAGCTATTACTTCACGTTGATCCGCTACCTTCTCTTCTAGTAGCTTGACCTTGCGCTCTGCGGATGCTGCGGATGAGGCAGTGTCGCTGTAACCCTCATACATCTCTTTAACTTCGTTGAACTTGGTAATACCTGTATAGCCAGCACCTAAAATAGCAGGTACGCCAGCAATAATGAAGCCAGCTACCATCGTGTTCTGCTTGGCCCAAGTAACCCACTTATCTACAAAGCCTTGTACTTGGTCTAATTTTTGTAAATCACTCATTGCTCAAATCCTAAATCTTGGTTGTAGTCTGGCTGGTTAAAGCCCTTTTGTTGCAACAGGTCCATCATTATTAAATCTTGCGTCAGTATGCTGTTCGGTATTCCACCCACTAGCTGTGGTTCGAAGAATATGTTCGGTTGCTGTAGCCCAGGTTTCACAAACAGCTCCAACGACAACACAAGGCCAACCACCGACTGCGTTTTCCCTTTTGGGGGTGGGGATGGGGATGCCTGTGTATTCGAGGTTGTCGGAGAATCCGTCTTTGTCTCCGAGACACTCTTGGGGGCAGACTCTTTTGTTGCAGGTCCTTCCACTTTCGGGGCATCGCTTGTTTCCGTCTCTTCCCTCTTCTGTTCCCGTTCCTTCGGTTTGGGCGGCGGTGCCATCGGGATCGCTTCCGAGTTCGGCGCAATATTTGGGGTCGGTGCAGTTACAGGTAAGGATGGGGTTGTTGGGGCAGATGTGGTCGAATTTCGATTGATCGGACTTACTGGCGAAGTTGGATTCGTTGGGTTGGTTACATTCTTCACGCACGTATTTGTCGTTGTCGTCCACTGGCCTATAACGGGTTGTGCGTAAGGGTCTGGGCATGTCGAGGAACGAGTCTGGATAATGCTCCCCGTAAAGCCTGTCTGACAACTGAGTGTTTGTTGTTCGCTGCTTACTTGACATGTTGGCGGGTTTTTGACGCAGGTGTCTTGGATTTTGAACCAGTCGGTTTGGACTGGCTGACCATAGCTACCTGACGGACAGTTGGTCTCTTTTTTCCAGGTTTGGCTGCCACTGTGGTTGACTGGGCAGATTCTTGTTTCGACTTGCGCTTGGTAGATGCAAGTGACTGGGTTTGGGGTGCAAGTGTCTTGGATGACTGTCCACGGTTGCCAGGTGTTGTCTGGGCAGGTTTTGGTGCGGCTTTCCGTGAATTGGCCTGTGAAGTTGGTTGGACAGCTTTTGGTTTGCGTTTGACTTTCGGTTTGGCAGACGGCTGGGCAACTGGTTGAGATTCCTGGGTACGCTTGGCACGCAACGGCTTGACACTGAGCGAGGGTTGTTCCACCGTCAACAAAGAGGGAGCTGTAGACTGGCAACCCATTAGTCCACGTACCAGCATAACAAGCCGCTTGAACATTATTTGCTTTCGTCAGGCTTAACAGCAGCCAAGTCAACAAGAGGAGGAACCGAACCATATAATTTCTTAAACTTTTCAGGATGACGTTTAATCCACTCGTTGCGCGCTGCATCGCCAACAAGACCATCAATCGGACAAGGTGTGCCTGACATCATCATGGCATCCCAGTTTTCTTCACGAGCTGAACAAGCAATAGCAACAGCAGCAACTTTTAGACCGTTATTGGATAAGAACGATGCCCACTTACGGCGTGAGCAATCCTCATCCATCATGTAAGAACCGCCAGAGAAGCCAATTACCGTAGAGCTAATAGCCCCAGATACAGCAACTAAGCAGTTATCCTGGCTGAATGAACTGATAGACGGCGCCATAGCACCTGCTGGTGGCTGGCCTTTATAGTTAATCGTGGTGTCTTGAGCCATAGAAGAGGCAATTATTCCTCCAAGGAGGATACCTCCAAGAAACCAGCAAAGTAACTGAGCAGCTCTTACCATAGGATACCAATAGTGGAAACAGAGGTTGCTGCAATAGTCACTGACTGTTTTGGCGTAGATAGATCTTCACCGCAATCATTGCACTTTTGTGCAGCTAATTCTGTTTCATCAACATCACGATTACAGCTAGGGCAGTAGATTTCTACCTTATGTGCTACGTCACCAGCTTCTGCTTGTTTTTCAATAATCATATAAATCCTTATACAGGTGAAATAATTTCAATCCAAGCTAAATCTTGCTCAGACCAATAGTAATTGCCTTGCGTTGGCTTTGGTGTTAATGGCTGCCAGTCGTTGTTTGAATCTAACCCCCAAGACGGATATGGGCTTGGATTAATAAACTCATTGATGTCTGCCCTATAAGTACCGCCAAGAACAGCTGGGCGTTTACTATTTTCGGAGTATTCAATAAACAAAGATGGCTCGCCACAAACCCCATTTGCTACCATTTCTGGGTTTGCTTCAATTGTTCCCGTTACAACACCGTTTTCTACTTTAGCAAAATATGTCATATGTACTTAATAAATAATTGTTACAAAACCATTGCCGCCAGCGCCACCAAGCAGACCCAAATTATCACCAAAATAAGTATGTGATGAACCGCCACCGCCACCGCCACCGTTTGTTCCAGGTGAGCCTGGGTTGTCACCGCCTACTTTAGAGCCGCCAGCACCGCCAGCACCGTATGAATTACCGCCGTTATATCCAGGAACATCTGAGCCACCAGTGTCGCCACCTAAACCAGCACTACCGTTTGAACCAGATCCTGAAGCAGTACCACCAGCACCGCCAGTAGCAACACCAAAGCCGTTTACGTTACCGCCAGAGCCACCAGCCCCGCCATTTAATGTAATCGTACCAGCGCCAGACCGTGTAATAGTAGTTGCACTACCAGAGTTACCAGTAATACCACTTTGATATACACCACCAAAACCACCACCTGCACCGCCAGCACCAATTGTTCCAGTAATATTTGTACCAGGTGTGGTAGATAGCGTGATGTTATTCATGTACGCACCACCACCGCCACCGCCACCAGGGCCATAAACACCAGTGTCAGCATTTGAAAAAGAACCTGAGCCGCCACCACCACCGCCACCAGCAGCATAAATTCTTACTGAAGTAACGCCCGCTGGAACAGTAAATGAAAATGAACCTGATGAATATGTAATAGCGTTAGCGTTTACTGGAGTAATAGATACAAAACCTGTACCACCTTTAGTTGGGCACGTATATCCTGGGTTAAAGCCGTTACTAGAGCCACCAGTACCAAAGCCAGTGCCATTACTTCCACCAGCTAATGCTGGGAATCCGTTAAAAACTGTACCACCAGAAGTGCCAGCAACTCCGCTAGGAGAGCCAGCTGTACCTCCAGCACTATTAAAGTTATTTTGAGCGCCTGTACCGCCACCGCCGCCCGTTGCTGTAAGTAAAGCTGTACCTCCCCTAGATATTCTAGAAAGCCCACCAGCTGTACCGTTTTGCGAGCCAGATGTACCAGCACATTGCATGCCTCCACCAAAGTTATACCAACCACTTAAACCTTGCGCTCCAACTGTAATAGTCAAAGTTTCACCTGGAGTAACAACGATAGACTGGTTAGAATAATACCCACCTGAACCGCCTGAACCGCCTCGGAATGTATCTCCGTTACTATTATCCCCGCCACCACCACCGCCAGCACCTACAACGGTTGTAGTAATAGATGTAACACCTGCTGGGACTACATAAGAATAAGTACCCGCCGTTGTATACGTTACAGGGCCCGTTGAATCTGGATAAAACTGTTTACCAACACCACTTTGGGTAACTAGCGCGGCTGTTGGGCTTTTCCATACCCCGCTTTGTTTTACGTACATGGCTAAAACTTGCTTCCAAGTTCCAGACTGTTTTACATATAATTTAGGCATTAAGCTACCTGATACCAAATGTCGCCGTCAGAACCGCCTGCTGGACCAGAAGTAGAAACTGTTCGTACTCCAAATCCGTTTGACGCACCAGCAATTGAGAATGTGACGTTTCCTGTAGCTGCTGACACGTTAATAGCATTGGCTGTACCAATAGCTGTATTCACAATAGAGGCGTTAGCTGCCGCTGTAATCCTGCCCTGTGCATCAATAGTTAATGTAGCAGCTGCATAGTTTCCAGCCGTAACCGCAGTATTGGCTAAAGTAACTGTTGTAGTATCACCTACCGTGGCTACGTTTATGCCAGTACCAGCAGCAACTACCGTTTGAGAGGCTGCTGTATAAAAGGTTGTACCATCGCACCAAACGATTCTTGTTGTACCGTTAGAGATTGCTACACCTGATCCACTTGAAGTTTTAATTGTGACCGTTGCACCTGTGGCGTTTTTGATGATATAAGTCTTTTCAACCGCTGGGGCAATTAGGTTTTGAGCTGTTGAGTTAGAGCCAATAAGGTTTAACACAGCATTGCGGGCCTCATCTGGTAAGCCGTTATTGGCTGATAAGGTATAAGTTGCGTTAGCAAAAGTAATATCTACCACGTTAGTGATGGCAGATTCAATGATTGTGCCTAGGTTTGAATTGGTTGTATCACCCCAAACACCGTCTTGCTCACCAGCGCCGATGAGTTCTATACGTAATGTTGTTGAATAAGTTGACATGTTAATTCCTTATGAAGGTATTTGAATCCAAGTAGGGTCTTCAGATGTTGTAATATTAACCCAATTTGGCGTTTGTGAGTTATCAATTAGACCCCAAACAAGCACTTGAGCAACGTATCCAGTGGCTGTAACACCTGTTACAGTGACAATCGCTTTACCAGTAATCGTTACATTGCCTACAAAACCTGTTGCAGAAACACCAGTAACGTTTGCTGTTGCCGCTGCATCAACTACCGCGGTTCCTAAGAATGTTGTGCCTACGACACCCGTTACATTAATAACTGATTTACCAGCTACGGTAACATTACCTATAGAGCCAATAGCCTGTAATCCAGTAAGCGTAACAACAGCCGCCGCATTAGCTGTAGCCGTACCTAAAGCAGTGGTACCTTGAACGCCTGTAACGGATATAACCGCCGCACTAATAATGCTGACGTTGCCGATCTGTCCTGTGGCCTGTAAACCTGTAACATCAATATTGGCTTCACCAACTACAGAAACCGTACCTACATAAACAATGCCTTCAACGCCAGTAGTAGCCGTAGAACCTGTACCAATTACAAATGGGGTGCCTATTTGGCCAGTAGCAGATACGCCTTCAGGATACGCAACCGTGCCTTCACTTACCGAACCGCTGGCAAATGGGGCTTCTGCGAATGACGAGGCTGCGAACATACTATAGTGTTCCTCGTATAGTCATAACACTGCAATTTGAAAAAACTTCTTGTGTTGTAATTGTAGCTGTTAAGCCAGCTGCTGTTAATTGCTGTTCTATTTCTGAAACAATAAAAGAAGCCCTTAATGAATTAACAAAATCTTGTTTAAATGCTTGAGGAGCATTTGCGGTAAATCCGTTTACGATATCCCAACAGGTTTTTTCATCTTCCAAGCGTATTAGGTCAAATACAATAAATGACGCGCCTGGTTTTCCTAACTGTTTAATAGCATCCCATGCAACCGCTGCGTCTGGGAGTTGGTGCAAAAATATAGCGGCTAACACAATATCATATTGCGCCTGTGGCAATGGGTAGTCTGGAATAAACGCCTCAACAAGGGTTGTTTTTTGTGGATTAATAAGATTCGCAGCCTCAACCAGCATAGGCGCTGATGCCTCATAAGCATCAATAGTAGCATTAGGGTAAACACTATAAAGCTCCTGGTGATACCCACATGGGCCACACCCTATATCAGCTATTTTTAAAACAGATTGATTATTCAGTAATGTAGGTATTAAAAAAACATTTACTAAATTTGGGGGCTGTTTTGTCATGAAAGTGTACGCATCAACGGATGCTTGGTCAGTCATAACTTCGGTTTCAACTATGCGTGGCATGACTACCCTCTTAAAGAATTATGTATGTTCATACCCATAACAATGCGTTCTTTATCGCTAGGGTTTGGCTGAGTTTTATGGTACAGCCAGCCAGGAAATAACACAAGTTTACCAGGGGATGGAGGCTCTACGTGGTCAAAAAAGTAACGGCCTTGTTTCGATTCAGGTGAGTTATATATGGGAAGCCTTCCTCTAATAACCTCAAGAGGGTCAACCATAGCAATACACCCCATTTCAGGCGTTGCGTTTACGTAAAAAGAACCTGCAATTTCAAAAGGATTGTGATTGTGGTGAATAATGTTCCCACCTTTTGGAGTTAAATTAGCCCACATGTGTTCTATGGTTGGTCGTGACCTACTATAAAACCCAAGCTCTTTCCAATATTCGTTAATATGGTGTTCAATAAACTCGACAATTTTTTGATTTTTTAAGCGTTTGTGTAGGTCTCTTACCTCATGTGGCAAAGTTCCCTCTAAGCTATAAGACCCATTAAATAAACGGTGTTTGCTAAAAGCCTCTCTATCAACGTCAAAATACGCACGAATTTCTGCTTCAAGGTCAGCTTGAATTAATTCAAAATCTGGAAACTGCGCTGTGTAGATCTTGATTGGGAATATTTCTTTAATCATGAAACATCTACCAATGCCGTATGTAAATCACCACATGTTTCGCCTTCCCAGCGAATAGTCACGCTGGTTGGTTTAATGCCATCGTCCCACTTTTCAAGACTTAAAAAAGCCCCACCTTTTTCACCAACATGAAGTCCATGTGTGTCACCACTATTAATGGTTGGTCCAAGCAGTCCAAATATATCAACACTGGGGGGTACTAAAGTTATTACGTTATTTTGTTTTGTCCCAATATCGCCACCTAATAGCATTATGATGTTGTTAACTCCAGGATGGCTATGGTCTGGGGATCCTGTGTGTGGTCTTACCAAATAAAGCTCGGCCTGATACTGGCCTTCTCGGTAAAGCACGTAGCTATAACTAATTTCAGTTACATAAATTGGGTCTTCTTTTGGAGGGCGCATTGGCATACCACTGGCTTTGTACCACGCCGCAAATTCCTCAACCGTTTGCCACATTTTTTAGCTCCTCTAAGTAACCCATTGTTTTAGTAACGTCAGCATATCCATCTATGACAAGAGCTTCTGGGTAGATGCGTTTAATTAGTTTTTCTTGCAGAGGACCCACTGTTTTACCTTTCCAAGCTGCTGCAACAGTCGTTGGTATTCCAGATTTCCAGTGCTGTATTGCAAGTAACGGGAAGCCCGTTTCTTCGTTTTCAAATCGGACCCCCGCCCCGTGAGACTGGCCTTTTCTTAATACAGGGGAGACGTATGCAACATAACTATTATCACTTTCCTCTGCCAATCTAACTTTAATAACATCTACTCCAGGGTGTTCATGAAACTGAACAAGTGGTTTTGGATGAATTAAATATAATTCTACTTGAAACTGCCCGTGCCTAAACAAACAAACAGCTGTAGCATCATCTGATAAAAAAACCTCTGGTATCTTTGGAAATCTAAGAGGCATATTATTTTCTATATACCAATCACAAAAAGCACTTACATCTTCCCACGTTGTTGGTATATGTAACTTAGGTAGTTTATAGGTTTTCATTTATTTTATTTAACGCTTCCGCTAGTAGTTCAGGGGGAATTTCTGTGCCGTTATCCCCTCCATCCTTACTTTCATATTCGTACCCATGCTCATCAATATAAACACAACGGTAATGAACCCCGCGAGTTTGAGAATAATAAAGTTCAAGCGCGTTTTTCAATATACGGCTTGCGACATCATCTTTTGAAGCTAAATACTCATATTGCCCTATTAAACAATTAAAAACAATGTGTTTTTCTTCTATCATCCTAGTCCTCCATACCTGTTACCTGTTGCTGACCATGTAATAAAACCGTTTCCGCTTACAGCTAAACCACCCGCACCGCCAACTCCACCGTTTGATGGAACAATTGGTGCGCCATAGTAAAGAGTACCTGTGCCACCAGCGTTACCTGTAGCGCCCCAAGAAGCCCCGCTGCCACCATTACCACCGTAGTGAGTTGCATCTTGAACAGTACCCGCCCCGCCACCGCCACCGCCACCAGATGTTCCAGAGCCGCCCGCCCCTGCACTTAAGGTAGGAGAGCCACCTGCTGAATTTGCTAGACCCGTTTGGCCACCGCCACCGCCACCAGCACCAAGGGCTGCATACGCATTTCCAGTGCCAGAGCCACCGCCACCACCACCGCCGCCACCACCACCAATATTTGAATTATTTTGAATGGTTACAGAAGTGCTAACAGCCAAGCCAGTGCCACCACCGCCACCCGCAGCAGCAGGGGAGCCAGCATTGCCCCCGTTACCGCCCATGCCAATAACATTACCGTTGTTAACAAACGTAACACCGCCTGGCCATGAACCATCAATAGTTAACGCGGGAGTTGCTGTAGTAGCTGAGTAAATCCAAACGCCACCTGCTAATGTAGCGGTCACAGCAGATGATCCATTCCAACCAGCGGCAACTGCTAATGAGCGTAAGTTTGCTCTATCTTGATTAGATGAAATAGTAAATGTAAATAATGGCGAATTAACCTGGGTGCCGTAAAAGTCGCTAAAGTTAATTGTGCCTGAAGAGAACGTAAAAGGACCACCACTTGATGTGTAGTAAGTAGTCCCTCGGTATGAATTTAAGTTGTTACCTCTACCAAACTCAGTATTAATGTCTGACATTGAAAGAGGACCTGATGCTGGTAATGCCATTATCTAGCCTTTAACAGTTCAATTTCTTTCTTAAGCTCAACAACTTGTTTTGCCAGTTCAATAGCAGCTACTAGCGCGGCGTTACCGTATGCAACGGATAGCTTACCTTCAGCATCTTCCATAACTGCATGTTCCATTACAGGGCGTAAAGACTGCGCTCCAACACCAATTTGCGTGGATTCTTGGTCTGTGCGGTCATAAATACCATGTTTTACTTTAGCAAGTTGCTCAATGAAGTCTGGTTGTAAGTCACGCCAGTTTGTTTTTACGCGCTCATCGGAATAAGCTGTGACGTTACCTACAGCTGTAAAGTTTCCTGATGTATCGCAATAAATTAAGCTACTTCCTCCGCTGTTTAAAAGATAAAAAGTATTACTGTTGTTATAAAGCGAAAAAGTATATCCATCAGTATCTGCAAAAAACAAACGAGGTGCAGTACTACTTACTGTAAAACCATTAACTGTATAGCTATTTGCTGTATTTAAAGCATTAGCTGTTGTAGCCGTAGTAGCTGTAGTAGCTGTAGTAGCGTTAGTAGCATTTGTTGCATTAGTAACGGCTGTTGATCCAATTTGACTAACGATATCAGCTGCTGAAGCAATGGTTACTGTATTAGCCGCACTGCGGTTTAGCAAACCATTTGTAGATAAACCCGCCACAGAAGTCAACTGAAGACTATATGCTTGAACGTCTGTACCAATTGTTAAACCTAAGTTAGTACGTGCATTGGTTGTGTTAGTTGCTCCAGTACCGCCATAAGCTACAGCAATTGCATTAGCTGCCCATTCACCCGTAGCAATCGTACCTACACCCGTAATGCCTGTATAAGAACCAGTTAAACGACCTGTTGGAAGCGTACCAGATGTAATGTTTGAAGCATTAGCTGTATCTGTTGTTGCTGAAGGAGCTAAACCTGTAATGTCAGAAGCTGCTGGCTGTTCCCAAGTCGGTGCTAATCCAGCTGTGCCTGTACCAGTTTGACCTAAAAACTTCTTAGTTGTTGTGGTATTTGGAGTTACTTTATCTAGTTGTGTAGAAGTGTTTGCATAAAGCATTTCACCTTGGGTGTAACTAGAAATACCTGTACCACCATTTGTAGGACCTAATGTACCTGAAATAGCTGCGGATTGGTCAAGAGAAACAGCGTTCCACTCAACTTGAGTACCAGCGGCATTAACCCTTAATGATTTATACCCAGTACCGATTGGTAACTTAGACCATGTATTAGTGGCTGAACCGTATAGCAAATCACCAGTAGCAACTGTATTAGCGCCTGTACCACCTAATGTTGCTGGTACTGTAGTTAAGGATATAACCTGACCCGTAACGTTGATTGGGCTTGTGCCTGTATAAGCGGCTGGCTGAGAAAAGATTTCAAAATGAAGCGGGGTTGTACCTACCGTTACAGTTCCTACTTGTGAAAAAATCCAAGAAGAACCAATATTTGTGCTACCCGCGGTTACGTAAACGTAGGCGTTTGTAGATATATTACCAGGGGCATAAGTATTAAAATCTGTTGCGCGTGTTAAAACCCATGGCGCACTACCGCTACCAGCTTCAGTTACAACATATATACCGTTGTATTGTGAGCTAACTTGATTTTTTATAAGAACACGTATGCCGTTATCTGTTGGCGATACAAGAGTTACACCGTCTATAACCAATGCTGCGTTAGCGTTTGCTGTAAGTGTTGCCCCAACTCCACTTGTACCGTTGTTGTATGTTGGAGAATTAGGTAGGGCAGCGGCCGTAGCATAAACAGCTGAGTCGTGAACAATAAAGCCAGTAGAAACAGCACTATCAACGTATTGTTTTGTAGCTGCTTGTAATCCAGCTGTAGGATCTGCATTTAAAAGAACGGTTGAACCAAAAGTAGCAGCGCCATTAGATGTAAACGTGCCAGGTATTGCAACGTTACCTTTAAAAGAAGTACTTAAATCTGTGTTAAATGTTACTACAGCGTTGTTTGTATCTACACCACCAGCGAAAACTGTTACGTTATTTGTGGCTGAACCAAGAAGTAATACGCCGCCATCGTTATATAGATAACCTGAATTTGGAGAAAAAATTGGAAACGCTGCTTCTGTATAGTTTGAGCTACAAATACCCATGTCAATAAAGTTATTTGTACCGTCACCAAGATCGTTATAAGCAACAATATCTGTAGAAGCGTTAGAGGCATCATTTAAGTTTTGTACATATAACTGAGCAAAACTAGGTTCATTAGCGTAAAACTCACCTAAAGAAGCGCCAAAGCTTGTATAAGAGCTTGCATTAGCGCCAACAACTGTAATTGGGCCTTGACGTAAAACGGTGGTGCCATCAGCTTCTTCAAAGACAGCACGTTCAGATGGGTAAGTAACAAACACATCTTTTGAACCAGCACTAAAGTTAACTAGCGCGCCAGCAGAAGAAGATGAGTAAACAGTATCTCGACTTAGTTGGTCAGGCGCTGTAAACGTACCTATACCAACTTCCCATTGGGATGTACCTTGGCCAGCAATACAGTAATACACCGTTGATCCCGTAGGAATGGCAGTGTTAAATGATTGAAATCCAACAACCGCACCTAATAGCGTGGCTGTACCTGTGCTAGTTACACTTGTAACCTCTTTAACGCGGTCTTTTAGTACAAGAGCCATGTCAGGCTCCTATTAAGCGATGCGAATGATAGCTGTTGTGTTCGTAGCAGCTGGGAACTGAACAGTAAAATCACCGTCAGTAGATGTCTTGTCGCTACCAAAGTCCAACACAGCAACCGCAGAATTACTTTGGCTGTTGTTGTAAATCAAAGCGCCACGAGCTGTGATTGTTGCTGAAGACCAAGTTGTGTCTGCAAAGTCAATGTAAGCTGTTGTACCTGATCCACCGTTGGTTGGCGTTGTAGTAACAGACAAAGTGTTACCACCTGTGCTGTAGTTACCAGTAGCGGCTACTTCACCAGAGGTTGTGTACGCAGTTGTATTGGCATCTAAAGTTGCTGAGTTTGTATACAGAGCAATCTTAAACGTGTTAGCTGAAAAGTTTTGCAAGCCATTCAAGAGTTGAATCTTGAAAGATGTTGGCATGTAGTTACCTGTAAAGGCCATTTTTTACTCCTGTTTATAACTTGTTGTACTGCAAACTTGTTTGTCCAGCGCGATAAGCATCGTTTCTTTCTAAGCCATCGCCAAGACGCTTTAACTGCCCTAATGCTTCATTATACTTTGCTTCAATGTTAGCAATCATATCAGCTTCGCCACGCATGTAAATATACGCTTCTCTTAGCGCGCCGTAAAGTAATACTGGATCATAATTATCACCAAGCCAGCTAGTTCCAGCGGTAACAATAGATTGTGGGTAGAAGAAGTAATGAAGCTCAACATTTAAATTAGCGCTTGGCGTTGGGCCTAGAATAAAGGCTAATTCTGTTGGGTTTGCAGAACGGGGGCCAAACAAAGCGTAGTATTTTGGCGTACCTGTATCTGTTGGGTTTGGATAAGCCTGGCGAATAAAGTTCACATCCTTATTAAGGAGGTACTCATAATCGCCATTAGCGGCTATCACAGCCATTGAATACACTGCGAGAAAGTCGGTAGGACAAGCTAAGTATGTATTACCAATGGTGCAAACGCCAGTTACGTTCTTACGTAACGCAGGAATCTGGACACTGTTATAAATACGTTCTTCAGCTTGCTCAACAAACGTAGCTATCTGTTCGGCAGATGTCAAATTACCAGCCGAAACTGGGAAGTCGTTTTCGCAATACGCTTGAATCCTAGCGGATAACTCTGTGTAGTTCATTAGGCCATTGGTCCGCGAGCTTTAAGACCTTTAGTGGCTGCACCAGTACCACGAATCTTAATACCATCTGTTTTCTCAGGAGCATAGTTACGCTTGCCCACATTGCCTACAGAGATATTCATCTTGTCCATACCGTTACCTGGCTTGGTCACAGCTGCTTTAGTCATTTTTTCATCCATTGTCTTACCTTTCATGGTATGAGGAGCCGCATAAACTTCAGCATCGCCAATCTCTTTACCCATTAATTTTTTGCTATATTTAGCCATGATTAGCCTTTTTTCTGGGCTGCAATCTTAGCTAGACCACGACCCATTTTCTTCATGTCAGCATTGGTTTTACCACCCTTGCTGCCAGTTGATTTTGGACCTTTTTCAATACCCATTCTTGGGCCTGAATCACCTAAGTTTTTACCTTTGGTTTTGCCTTGTTTTGTAATACCATCTGCGGCTTTTCTAAACATAATTTACTCCTAAGAAGTTATAACTGTAACTGTACCAACTTGTACTCTTGCAATCAAGTTATTTGGTGTTAATTCTGTATCAAAAAATCTTGCTCCACCTACAGGGTTCCAACCCCACTGAAAAATCCTACTACCTGCTTCTGGATAGCCAACACCTTGTTGTGTCACGCTATTCGCTAGCAACTCTTGCAACCCACTTGTACCAGAAACCTGATAACTAGTATCTGGTCTAGGATTTCTAAGAGCCTGTGGATCATCAACTGGATACATACCCAATGACAATTGAGGCTGGTCTGGCTCCCAACATTCTGGACATACCAAAATGTTAGTCTTTTTAGTCTTAATTGTTAGAGCTTTTAACTCCTTCAATTTATACCTTTGTGAGCAACGATCACATTCCGCAATTGCCCACTTACCAGAAGCAAAACGATTAGGCATAGAACATATTCCTTGGCACAAAGCGAAGAGGTGCTTTATCCCTATCTTCGTCTGCTGCTAACTGGAATTGCTGCTCATAATCACTCTTTAACATCATAATGCGGTCTGGTGATACCTCAGGTTTCTTCATGGCAATGTAATAAGCCAAGCCAGCTACCATGCAAGGTAAGAATCTGAATGGAATATCTTGGTCAGTAACACCTGTTCCAGCATCCTGTATACGGCGCATACGCCAGTAAACAAATGTGTACCCACCGCCAGCATTAGGAGTAGGCCAAACGTTGATTGAAGGCAGGTTTTGAGCGAATACAGAAGCACCTGTCAAATGAGCTGCTGCCACAGTATTGGCTTGACCGCGTGCGCAGTTTAAAAGCTGATTACCACTAACGTTAGAGTAGGCAATAGTTTCGTTATCAATCTTGATAAACCCAGAAACCGCTAATCCAACCGTTGATACCAAAGTAATTGTTGTGTCATCTGCATCAATAGCACCGTTTAAAGTTGACGATGCTAAGTTATTTGTTTGACCAGATTGGCGATTAATCCACACTTGAATAGGACGGCCAGTGGTTAGTTTATTTGGAATAGTAGAGTAAGTAGACTCACTAATACGGCTGATATTAATATCAATCTGATTAGGTCCTGCATTGTTTTGCCTAATTACTTGGTCTAAAAGGTCAATGGTGTTAACAGGAAGAGCATATGTAGCCTGTCCTGTATTCATCGTAATCTGGCCTTGTTCTACGGTCCAAAGGTTAATACCACGATTTGCCCACTCTACAGTAAGCAAGTTCATAGACCGTCTGGCTGTTTTAAAGTCATAACCAGTACGCAACTCAAGGCCACAACGTTCAAACGCTTCTTCAATTAGATCGTTAAGGTCTAGGTTAAACGTTGATGCGCTTGATGTTGTCATTTCTTAGCTGTCCTTGCTGACTTAATAAAGTCTGCTTTAGTTGGAGCGCCTTTGGATCCTGGCTTTCTCATTTTCTCACCAGATCCCGCGGCTATACGTTTTTTCTTTGCGGCGATATTGGCATACAAACCAACCTTACCACCTTCCGCATACTGCGTAAAGTCGGTATCATCACGCCTGGCTTTTTTCTTAGCGCTAGGCATTTTGCTTGGGTTTATATCTCCCATACCACGAGAGGCTCTCATACCATGCGTCCTTTTGTTTTGCCTTTGATAGCACAGCCGTCAGCACGTTTCGAGGCAGATGATACTTTACCGCCTTTAGCGTAACCTTTGTATCCACCTTCAGTGCCAGCTTGTTGTGGGCTAGATCTTCTGGCCTTTGCAGCCATTTGTTGTTTCTTCATGGCTTCTGCTTCTTTGGCTTGTTCTGCAGCTATGCGCTTATCATCTTCGCGATTTTCAATCTTGTTGTAAGCCACATTTCCTAGAAGACCCATGCCTTTAAGTAATTTAGGATTGTCAGCAACTACTGATGCACCAGCCCCTAAAGCACCACTTTTAAGTATGTCTTTTAATCCCATAATTAAATCCTTGTCTTTCCACGGATTGCACAACCATCAGCACGTTTTGATGCTGATGACACTTTGCCGCCTGTTTTGTAACCAGCTTCTTGATATGCCTCGTAATCACGGGCGCTTTCTGGTACAGACTCACGCATTTTCTTGGCAGACTTTTGATCATCACGAGCAGATTTAGCCATGGTTGTTGAAACTTTAGATAAGAAGTCTTTTTCACCTTCAATACCGCGAACCATTAGCTCACGAGACTTGTCTAGTTTCTCAACCTCTTTAACTGTTGGTTTGCGGATATTAGCCATTAGCAAGCTCCGCCTTTAGCCATTTTAATCATAGTACCTTTGGTGTGACCTTTAGATACACAGCCATCAGCACGAGTTACGCCGCCTTTAGCCATTTTGTGCATACGCTTCTCATGGCTTTTAACAGCCTTTTCAGCTTCTGCTTTCATCATTGGCTTGTCTTTTGAAATGTCTGAATGTTTCATAGTTGCTCCACCTTCGTTAAAACCTCTAAATTTTGTAAGGCTCGCATTGGGCATTTGTAACATGCCAGCACGAGTTTTCTGTTTGTTAATACCTGCACGCATAGGGTTTGTAGTACCGCCTTTGCGGAACTTCTTACCTTTATCTGCTTCTAAAAACTCTTCGCCCACGGACTGTGGAACGCCAGCTTTTTTGGCAAACTTAGGATTCTTGGCAACTGCTGCCATGAAGTTGTGTTGTTTTTTACTAGTTGATGGCACTTCGTTGTCCTTTTATAAAGTCGTCTAACTTAGCTTCCATACGATCTATTCTATCTAAAACTCGATTAATGTCGTTATGAACATCAGCCTTGGTCACATATTCCTTAGCAATTTCTTCACGAGTTCTATTTAATAAAATTTGAATACGGTTCAACTCAATTGACTTTTCTTTTAAAAAGAAAGCAAGCATACCAATTAAGGTTGACAGGACTAAGTTCCAGACTAGCATTTCCATCGTTTTAGACTCGCTGCTTTACGAGTCGGTTTACCGTTCTCGTCTTTCATTGGACCAGGCATGCCTGACATACGTGCGCAGAACGACTTCTTACGTGGACCACCCTCTGGCTGTGGAGCCTTCAAGTTTGATCCAGTAGCTTTGTTGTACTTAGCACGGCCTTTAGCGGTAAGCCCAGCGCCTTTCGACACTGGGAGCTTTTCTCCACGCCCTACTGCAAGAGAAGGCGTTTTCTTAGCCATAAAACGTTGTAATCGATGCGTTAGCTGGCAATACTACATAAACACCAAGATCAAACCTAATACCTTCGCCTGGTAATAATGTAGAAATAGCAGCGGTATTTGTAGTGATATTTAATGTTATACGTTCTGTACCAGTAGCGGAATTAGCAGAGGTATCCCAAAATTGAATCTCGCCAGCAGTTCCACCAGGTGCCAATTGGTACCCTTTAATTCTAACTGGTCCAGTAATAATTTTAGCGCTTGCATCTGCGTGCGCTGCTTTTACGTCATATTGCATACCCATAATTAATCTCCAATAAGGTTAAACAGGGGGCGAACCCCCAGATTAATTAAGCAACTAAGTTGTTAGCTTGTAAGTAAATAACAGTCACGGTAGCATTACCAGTAGTACCGTTACCATCAGTAGCTGTAAAGTATGCATTAACTTGAACGTCTGTAGTGCCTACGTCAGTTGCATTAGATTCCAAAACAGAAGCGTTTGTTAAAGCTGCGGTTTTAACGCTTGTAGATGGAAAGAAAGCGTTTGTGTTGCCTGTAATACCAACAGTAACAGCTGCTGCATTTGAATCGTTATTTGCTTCAACAACGCTAAGAATAACGTCAACGATCTGTGAGTTTGCTGGAATAACAGCAACTGTTGTATTAGCTGAAGCGCCAATGATGTCGATAATAGCTGATTGAGCCATTAGTACATAGCCAACGTTTTTAACGTTTGTACCAACGGTTGTACCAGTAGTGTTATAAATATTGCCAGCCTTGACTGGGCCGCTGAATGTGGTTGTTCCCATTTTGGATCCTTATATACAAGTTAGCTTATTAGTCGGTATATCGTCTGCTGGGGCAGTCTAATAAGCGGTTTTCCCAGTTTCAGTAATCTTACTCTAATTTTAAGATTGTGCAACTAATTTAAAGAACATTTGTGTTTGATTTTGTGTTGGACCATATGGATCACAAATTGGCAACAAGTCACCAGACATCATGTACATATTCAACATCATGCGAAGGTCTACAAAATCGCTGTCATCAAAGCATAAAACAGCGTTAGGATTAGCATGTAAAAGCACATTTCTTAGGTCTTGCTCTGCTGTTTCTAGGCCATGACCGCCGTCAATAATGTAACCAGTTAAGTCTTTATCTGACTTTAATACATCTGCTAATACCTTTGTTGAATCTCCTTTTACCAAGGTAATTTGCCCTGGGAACATTGAAGATAAATATTCAAAGCATGGTTCTGTGTACTTGTGTTCACAAATATCCACGCATGTAAGCTTTAGCTCTGGGTTAGCAGTCAGCATTAATAATGCGCTAAAACCTGAGTTAAACCCAATCTCAACGATATTGTCATGTGCCATAGCAAACATAGCCAAAGCTGCACGTTTAGGGAAGAATTTTTCAATCAGAGCAGATCTGTGTGGATCTAAGTGTTCATAGAAGATATTGCCTTCTAAAGGCTCACCTATGTCATTAATAATCTTGTTAAGAGTTTCTAAGTTTTCCTTGTAATAGCTAAAAAATGGTTCTTTTTCTGCTAAGAATGATGAGATAAGTGATGCATTTGCATAAGTTTTCATTATTTTCTCCATTAAAAAAGGGGTCCGAAGACCCCTCTTTTTACCACAAAGTGCGAGCTATTAAGCAGCGCCTTGTGAACCGAACATACCCAATGGATCTGACCAGCCGAAAGAATAACGCTCACGAGCCTTGTAACGTACGTTACCAGTATCGAAATCGCCATCCATGCCAGTAGACATAGCTGTACGTACGAAGTGCTTCATACCGTTAGGTACATCAGTAGTCAAATACCAACCGTTCGTATCTGTCAAGAAGTGGTTAATTGCGTAACCTTCTGGGATAGAACCGTTGTTTTTGATTGCGTTGATGTCGTTATCGGCTGTACCAACACGCAATTCAGTCTCAAGCAAACGAGTTGCAACGAACTGTAATGATGGTGGAACAATCAATTTACGAGGTTTAGCAGCGATCAAAAGACCACGCTCGTCTGTCCAAGCAGCGATTTGAATAACAGCATTTTCCAATGATGTTTCGTTCAAGTCAGCTTGAGTAGCTGGCGTGTTGCTGTTAACACCACCTGAAACTAGCGGGTGATCTGTAGCAAACAATGTCTTTCCGTCACCACCAGTGTAACCAGCGGTAAAGCCGTTATTTAACACGTTAGCAGCTTTTACTTGCTTAGTGTAAGCCATAGCACGAGCTAGAGCCTTAGTGTAACGAGCTGATAGAGAGTCGTACAAGTTGTCTTCTACTGCCTCTTCTGTCAAGCTGAAACCTAATGCAATAGTTTCGTGTGTATAGCGTGCTGTCCAAGCTTCTTGGCCGTTGTCATAAGCGATGGATGAACCTTCGTTTTTAACAGGTGCAGCTGAGAAACCTGATAGCTTTGTTTCTTCTTCAAAAGAACGCTCAGATGCTTCAGTTTCGAAGATCTCTTTGTGTTCTTCACCGTATGTTGCATACTCAAGTCCAAACAATGCGTTCAAACCAGGCAATAACTCTTTTAAGAGTTGGGCGCGTGAAATAGCCATTTACGTAGCTCCTTATGCGAAGTCAACGCCGCCAGCAGCGGATGTCAACTGAGGGTTAGTCAAAACAACAATAACTTCGCAGAAGTTTGTTGCGTTAATAGCTGTTTCAGGAACAACTGAAATTACCTTAACAGGCAATGTAGAAGCGTTACCTAAGTTAGCTGATGGAGCTACAACACCGTTACCAGAGTTACCAGTAGTTGCAGAGCCAGTTTCCTGATCTACAACCAAGTTAACACCAATAGCTTTTGATGTTGTTGAAGACATCACGCCTGAACCGTTAGTTACAGCTACTTTGTAAGCAGCGTTTTCGTCAACTACCACATAAGCGATAGCAGAAGAAGCAGCAGCGTTACCTGGGTAATACTGTGACTGAACTGTCTGACCTTGAGTGTTTACATACTGACAGCCTACAAATACACCAGCTGTAACGTTTGCTTGGTTAGCAACTGTTAAAACTGAAGTTGTTGTTACTGTTGATTTAACGACACCATCGGCAACATAAACTAGATCACCGTTATAGATAGCTGTAGATACTGATTTGATACCGTATTGGGTAGTCGCACCAGCGTATGGCATGCCATCTTGACGATTAACAGGTCTAAAACCGTATGGAGCGCTTACTGTTGGATAAGCCATTTAAATACTCCTAATTAATAAAAAGTTAACTATTACCTTTTCCAAAACTTACCGTAGATTTACGCTCATTAAAGAGTGGCATCCTTGGGTCATTCTGGCGCATAAAGCTATTGTCTACAGCTCTCGTCTGAGAATCAGTCAACTGCTGGTAATGTGCATTACGCTGTTGAGTAAATTCTGTTGGAGTTTTGCATAACAACAACCCGCCGATTTCGATATTGTCTTTAAAACGACTACCTGGATCGACTAACAGTCCAAACTTCGGTTGCTCTTCAACTCTTACTGGCTCCCAGCCTTCTCTGATTTTGGCAGATAAGTTGCGTGGGTCAGCTTGACCGTTGGTAGCTACACGAATCCATCTATAAGAAAAGCCAGGCTGTTTGTCTGGTTCAGGTAACAACTCAGGCGCTTGCCACTGTTTAGGACGTTCTGCTTGAGTTCTTGTTGCCACTTCTCTTGGTGTTCTTGAATTTTCAGCCATTTTGGGACTCCAATTTAGTTAGTTCACGAGCATACTGCTCTGGGGTAAGTTTGAATTTCTTAGCCAAATTAAGTTGTCTTTGAGTCAAAGTAATCTTTTTTGGGGATGTACTTCTGGTCGCTGGAGCAACAACAGTGCTTGGTTTACTAACCTTAGCAGTGTTTTTGGACACTGTGTTTTCAGAGGTTTTGGACTCTGATTGGTCCTCAAATTTCTCTGGGAACCGTCTACGCATCTCTGCGTCAATTGAATTGAAGTAGTTGTCAGAGCCTACTGGCACTCCTTCTACTTGCAATCTTCTATGAACACCCATTGCTAGGTAGCTCATATCTTGATCAACACCGTACCAGCTGTTTTTGTCCAGCCATGCTTGGGTTTTTGGGTCCAAACGTTGCGGTTGCTGACTTTGTACATCAATTTCTTCTTCTTGTAAAGTATTTTCGTACTCAGGTTTATAAGCCTCTGCTTGAGCAGATTTGAACTTAACATCTGTGAGCTTCTCTTGAGCATCAGCCAAGCGATCTGAATCGCCAGAGTCATAAGCATCTTTAAACTCTTTTTTGGCATCAGCCAACTCACGTTCTAGCTTTTCTTTATGGTTAGAGACCAGGGTCTTTTCACCGTCAGATAAGCGGCCTTTGAGCTTTTTGTTCTCTTCTATAAGTAACTGTGCAACACGGATAGCTTCAGCTTGTTCAGCTGAGGCTGCTTCTTTTGCACGGCGCTCATCGTTCCAGACCTTTTTGAGCTGTTTTAAGCGCATCTTGGCTTTTTCAGAATACTCTTCAAGCTCATCCTGCTCTAGCTCGTCAACAATATCCTTAGGCATTGGAGCTGCATTTTGACGGTCTTCCTCTGGGGTATCGTCAACAATCTCAACTTCAATCTCATCTTCAGCAGATGCTTCTACTTTCTTATTGTCAATCTCGTCTGGAAACTTAAATTCTTCTTCAAATTGTGGCATATGTCCTCCTAAACACGAGTAATTCCGCGTGGGTCTTCTACAATACCCTCGACAGAATCGTCATTTATTAAACGGAATTCACGACCGTGAATCTTTAGACGTGTACCAGAGTTTGGTCTGGCCAGAATAAAATCACCGACTTTGCACCATGGGCCATTAGGAAAACGGGCTTTATCGGTGTAACAGTCAGGACCCAGCTTTACAACAAAAAACACCGTAGAAAGAACTTCTTCATAGTGCATTGTTGAGTCTGCCTTCAATAAGCCACTTTCATATTCCTTTTCTTGCTCAGGAATAGCGCATAGGATGCGGTAGCCAACAGGTTCAGGAAGTTGCTTTGCTTTTTCTTCTGCTGTTTGAGGCAGAGTTGTTACTGCATTTACATCATCGGGGTTTGAGCCGATAAGGATTTCACTCATCCGAGTTCTCCAGTCTATGTTTGAGGTCTACTATGGTTAAACATGCAGCTTCGAGACCTCGTAGCTGGCCACATGTGTACTTATACTCCTCATAAGTCTGACAGTTACCAGACGTTAATGCTTGTTTGAGCATCTCCATACGGTCTCTGTTTTGATCTAAGAGGTAGTCAAGATTTTTATCAATCATCATTCACCTTTTTTGACAGGTCTGCTTGCGTTAAAAATCCCTTGAGCCACTTTGAAGTTTTCGCTTTGTTTTTTGATACTAAGCTCTTCTTGGTCTTTGGCTAATTTAGCAGCCAATTGCTCGGCTGCAATACGCTCCTGGGAGGCGATACGCTCGCGTTCCACTTGGAGTTGTTCTGCCTTAACAGTAGCATCGGCTTGATCTTTAGCGGCTTTGCGCTGAAGTTCTTGCTCTTCCAATTGCTGTTCTTTGATTTGCATTTGAACAACAGGGTCTTGGGCTGCTTGCTGGGCTTGCTGTGCTGCAATTTCATTTTGGTTACGTTGCAACAACATGTCGGAAGCCTGACTTGCCATTTGAGAAATCTGGACTTCCATTTCTTTTGGAATACCTTCTTGGTCTTCGTCTTGCGGTAAAGACATACCAATGAGCTGTTCCATTTGTTTCTTGTATCCAAAGCCTAAGTGTTCGTTAATATGGGCCAACATAGCTGCTTGGATAGCCTGTGCGTTCGGGTTTTGACCGACAATCTGTGCAAGCTTTGGATCCTGCATGGCGTTCATATGAACTTTTATATGGGCTTCGTGGTCTTGATAGTAAAAAGCTTTAATAGGCTTCATATTCAAAACGTTCATGTTTTCAGTAATTGGGTCTTCTGGCTTCTTATCATCTTCTAACTTAACAAGCTTCTCAGCGTTCTTTATACCCAATACTTCTAACATTTGACGGTGCAACTTAGCCATGTCGTATAGCTGTGGGGCTTGCTGGGCTAACTGTAGAACCGCTTGATACTGGACAACCTTCTGTGACATTGTTGCAGCATTAGGATCTGACACAGGGATAACGTCCACATTGTCGTAATCAGATTGCTTTGCCAATCTTGAACCTTCATCTGGCTCATAGCTGTATTCTTCTGGTGTGTAGTCACGAATGATTCCTTTTAATAGCTTTAACTCTTGTTTCATTGAGTAATGAACACGAGCTTGAACAGCTGACATTACCTTTAAGGTACGCTCAAGAATAGCTAGTGTTGTACCAACTGGTGAGTTGGCTGACATATCGCTGATCTTCAAGTCCGCAGCTGAGGCAAAACGGCGGCCTTCATCCACAATAGTATTCATCAAGCTATATAGAACTTGTGATGGCTCTTTGTATGGAAGCGGCAATAAGTTGTCTTTTAATGTTCCTGACGGTACGTCTACGTCACGGAATTCGCCTGGAGCAATCGGAGTGTCATCACCTTTTACTCGCATACCACGAGTTTTAAAGCCGCCTGGTAAGTTACTTAGAGTACCAGCATCAACAAGCTGGCGAATAATAGAGGTGCCTGACTTAGCAAAAGCGCCGATGAGATGAATAAGACCGAAACAATAAAAACCAAAACCAGGCACGTAACCATAATGTACAAAATGCTGTCTCTTTTGTTTGGTGGAGTCATCAGGGTTCCAGTTTCTGCGAATTGAGAGAACAGTTTGCGTTCCCTTCTCAATTGTTACTACATAAGGTAAAGCAATCCCTGTTGGCTCGCCATCTTCTTCATCTTCATAGCCTGGCAAGTCCAAGTCAACGTGCATTTCTAATAATTTAAAGCGATCGTCCGTTGTTGCACGGAATCCCATCTTTTTAGCAATTTCTTTTTCTACTTCATCCATCGTCATGACTGGATCGCCGAGTTCTACGTCACGGTAAAAACCAGCAACTTGCAAACGGCGTAATTCATTGCCAGTTTTACGCATCACATGGGTAACACGCTCGGCTGTTTCTAGGTTTGATGCGCCATAAGGAACAATAATGTCTTCAGCTGGCACATAAATAGAGACCTGACGCTCCATGTGTGGGTCGTAATACACTTTTTTGAACGCATTACCTGAAAGTCCCAAGCCCCAAACCATTCTTTCGTGTTCTGGGCGGTACTCTGGCATCACATCTGTGATCTGGTAGTTCATATCAGCCTGAACTCGCTTGGCTGCATCTAATTTTTCTGTGGTTTCTTTGCCAATAATCACAGTTCTAACTGGGCCGCTGGCTGGAAGAGTCTCCATCACAGTCTCAGCTTGGAATTTAACTAGGGCTTCGCTCAATAATGGGTGGTAAACACCGCAAGCACCTTCCCATGGGTCGGTTCTTTCTTCAATTTTCATACCTAACAGCTCTAAGCCGTCAACATATGTCTGAATCCAGTCTTTTCTAGCGCTAATGTCTGACTCTACGTCACCAATTAAGTCATTAGCTAATGATTGTAGAGCTTGTTCATTCATGTCTTCCGCTAAGTTCTTATCAAACTCGGCTTCTTCATCACGAATTTCAATCTCTAAACCATCAATGGCAATATTTACTGCCTCAGGATCTTCAATTTCAATCTCAATTGCTGGCTCTTGGTCATTAATGGCCTCAAGACCCTGTGGTAGCTCGTATAAACCTTTATCGATAGACATATGTTTCCTTAGTAATATGCAACTTTGCGTCTGAAGTGAACAGGATCGTCTACTTCATCCGTCTGTAATCTTAAAAAACCGCCTTTTCTAAACCTAATCAGCGCTTGTGTTGATGAGTCAACCAAGTCATCGTGATCTGAATTAGGGAAAGCAGCCATCTCTTCCATCACCTCTTCCGCCCATCTAGTACGTGGACACCATATCTTGCCAGATGCAAATAAGTCTGATACGGAGTTTACTCTCGAAATCTTATCATTACCACGGGTTGGTGTAAATTCTTGTACTGGAATACCCATTCTTCTTAATTCAAAGATCAATGGCGCACCAGAGGCTTTTGCCTCAACAATGAACGCATCAGGTTCCCATTCCTTGTAATACTGTAAAGCTCGCTCTTTTAGCTCTGGAAACTCTAGTCGTTCCTTAAAAGCGTCTAATAAAATCACATTGGCATCATCAGGATTCTCGTCTTTATAAAAGACGCCCCATGTCGTACAAGCAGAATAGTCTGACCGTTCATTCTTAGTAAACGCTGTATCCCATGACTGGATGATGAACTCGCATTGCGGCGGCTGTTCCTGTTCCCACATTTGCCACCACTCTCGTTTAACAATTGCACCCGCTTCAGATGTAGGAGATTGTTGGTATTGGGCTGACCATTTAGAAACGGGCAATTCATTTCTGAGTTTGACCAACTCATCCATTGACCAGAACTCTGGCCATAACGGCTTTTCAGTCGGCAATATCGCTGGTAATTCAATAATGTCCCATTCATCTCCATCCCTTTCAACCGCGCTTTGCAAAATACGACCCGTCAAATCGCGTTTACCCCAACGGGTCATAACGATCACAATCGCACCGCCTGGCTGCAAACGCTGTCTCGGACCAGAGCCATACCACTCATAAACCTTGTCGTACACCTCAGGGTTACTAGCTGCTAACGCTGCCTCTTGTTCAGAATGTGGGTCATCAATAATGAGTAGATCCGCACCTTTACCCGTAACAGTACCGCCAACACCAATAGCAAAATACTCCCCGTTACCATTAGTACTCCAGCGACCAGCAGCCTTAGAGTCAGACCTAAGATGGACATTGGGGAAGACTTTTGCATACTGTTCTCCGTCTACTAAGTTACGTACTTTACGACCAAAGCCTACAGCCAACTCAGCTGTATTCGAACACTGAATGATCTTCTTATTAGGGTATCTGCCTAGAAACCAAGCTGGTAGCATATAACTGGCAAACTCTGACTTCGTATGTCGCGGCGGCATATTAATAATTAATCTTTTAATCTTGCCGTTCGCTATATCCTCGAACTTCTTTGCCATCAAAGCATGGTGACGTCCATGAATGAACCCAGGCCACATGACCTTAACAAACTCCATGAAACTAACTGTTGCCTTCTCCCTGGTCACAGATTCCATATAAGCCTGAGCCATGGTTAATAACTCAGCTCTGTCCGCCTCTGGAAGACTATCAATGATCTTGTTAATTTCTTTATCGTTCACTCAACGCTCCGAACACGAATACCCACTGGCCGAATTGATCGCGCTCGTTTCGGAGTCGCTCTGCATACCCCAATCGCAACTAACGCCTTCATCTTCCGAACCGTATTACTCCGACTTCTCTCACCAGTCATTCTCATAATATCGTCCACAGTCGGCCCAAAGCCATACATCTTCCACCATTCATCAATGATCATAAAGATCTCTTTTTGTGCAGGAGTCATTCTGGCTCTCTCTTTGCCATAATCATCACTGCCTCATCACGCAATAACATCGTCAACAACTTGTGCTTCTCCTCCTCCGTCATCGACTGTATAGCTTTTAACATCTCTTCGTAAGTCCAAATTTTCATAGACCCTCCCAATTTTTTACTAATAACTTCAATTCTTCTAAAGTCGCATTACTTTTCAACGTATTTGCTCTAAAAGAAATAATCTGTACGTTGCCTTCTTCATACCCAAGCGTTGAGTCAATACGATCTAAAGTTGCATAATTGTTTGGCGTATTGCCTTCAAACTTTTCATAACTCAATTCAATACCTAAAAGCGGGCAGTGCGTAACTATCAATGTTTTATAGTACTCAACCGACAAATTCTTTCTTTTGCTTTTCTTTGGCTTTGTAGCAACCCTTGACCTAACAATCCACTTCTCTTCTACTGTCACTGGGTTAAATACAACTCTCTTTGGTTTAGGCGGGCCAATAAGTTCTGGGTATTTTCTTGGTCGCCCAACCTTCCGACCAAAAAACTCGCGTTTTCTTCTCGCTTTTAAACTGCCAGATATATTTCTACAATCTACACAATCGTGATTACGAACATATCTAACACCAATATGGCCATTGATACATGGCTGTCCTTGGTATCTTTTCTCCCCATTAGCCTTAGCAATAAGCCTAGGAGTAAGTTCGTTAAAATTTAAAATATATACCCCCCACGCTTTTATTTAGAAACGTTGACGGGGGGTGTCCGTAATTCTGACTCCAAATCACCGACAGGTATATTTATACCCCCCTCCCCCTCTGTAACATTAGGGTTTACCCTAGATGTAACAGGTGTTACACATGAAACTTCTGAAGAATCAATGGGTTGCAAGGGCATGGTATTTTTAGGAGATTGAGTGTGTGGATTACTATGCATAGGTGACGCCTGCAAATTTTGTAAAAAAGGGGGTCGGGGAGTGGTAGGGTCGGCAGATTCCAGATCGTTCAACCCCTCCGCCTCTGGTTCATTGGTCTCTTGTGCCAGAGATACATCATCATCAGCGACATAATCCGAGTCTATGGTCATATCTAACGGCTTGGCGGTCAGCTCTGCCAGTAATGACTCTGGGTCTGTCTCTGTAACATCTGTTACACCCTGAGAAGAAATCGCCAGGCGAAGAGAAGAGAGGAGCTTCTCTTTCATCTGGTCGCTCGTGTTGTGCTGAATGACCTCTCGTCTCTCGGTGAAGAGTGCGACCTCGGTAATCTTACCCAATAACTCCATGGCTTTTATCTGTTGGGCGGGTGGGCAGTTAGGGTCTAGCACCTTTTCTGTGAGTTTATGGATTGTCAAAGCCCTCAAGTGAAGGGGGGTTTGATATTTCTGAGCTTCTAAAGCCACTTTAAAAGCCTCTATTTGCGTCTGTATTGCGTCCACCTTTGAAAGCTCTTGACCCTTTCGTGATGCTGTGGAGGGTTTTGCATTGCTTTTCTTACCGTTCGGTCTGCTCTGTCTGTATGCCTCTGCCTTGGTCTTACCCTTGGCGATTTCCTCGGCAAACTTAATCTGTGAGGCGGTGAGTCTCTTTTCCTTCGCATTGTTCGCACCTAAGAGAATGGTCTCAATCGGCATCTGTTGCAGTCCTTCGGTTATCTGCTTGCGAGTTAGTTTCGGTTTTTTGGTCATAGGGTATAAACAGGGTATTTTTATACCCTAGAGAATAGGACGGTCTGAAGAGTGTTGCAACTCTCGCAAGATTGGTCTCTCTGGTGTGTGTCTGTCTCTATGTGACTCTATCAATAATGGACTGTTCGCCTTCGGCTAATCTATCCGCCTTTTATGTTTTTGATCACTAGAACGGCCTCGGAAACTCTCTCGCAAGCCTTTATCTATAAGCCTGTAAATTTATTTTTATTAGGGTATTGACAAGCAACCCCCCAAGCAATGAAAATCAGGCGAGATTAGTCAATAGGTGACTATTCGCATCAATCAACTGCTAGGAGTTTTCACAATGGAACAAATGACAATTAAAGCAATACCGAAGGGGGAATTTATCAAGCTGAAAGATTCTGAGTCTTCGCCTGTTTGGGTTCGTGGTGACTATGACCGTGAGTCTCGCTCTTATTCTATTTACAAGTTTGACGACATCAATCACGAAAAATTTGTCCGTGGTTCTCGTTCTGTTTTTGTTGGTTTTACTTTTTAATCTGGAGGTCTGAAAAATGTTTATCAATCGTTTAGCTTTGTCTTGGTCTGTCTCTCGTGGTCGTGACACTTACGGCTACAACATCTGCCGTCTTGATTCTCGCAACTCTGGCAAGCGGTATCGTTGCTCAGGTGGTGGCTATGACATGACTGGGAAGGTCTTCGGGGATTTCTTAGAGTGTGAATATCAGGACGAATTGAAAGCCCTCGTTAAGGATTTGCCAAAAGTGCCTTATGGCTCTACTTCGTGGCTACAGATTGCCGAGGATATAAACCCTTCATTCTATGGCTTGACCATTCGCCCAGATGGGTCGGTCTGTCTTGACGGTGCTTGCGGTCTTGATTCAATGAAAAGAATCGCTAGGGCTTTGGGTCTCTCTTTACAGGGTGAATACAACAAAAAGGGGCAGACTCTCGCCTACTACATCAGCAAAGAGGCGACAGTATGAACCCTAAAACAGTCCAAGCACTTCTAGACTCTCACCCTTTAGCCCCTCTGATGATTTTGGAGGCGGTAAACCGTTACACGGCTCAGGTCGCAGAGTCCACCCCTGAGCAATATCCTTCAATGGGTTTAATCAATGCTGACTCGTGGATAGAACTCGCCAAGGAGATGCAAAAAGCGATTCAAGGCTAACTGATGAGGGCTTTATTAGCCGAAACCGTCTCAGGACGGTCTTAGTCATTAAATGGAGGTTTTTATGTTTTATGTATATCGCCACACTACCGAAACAAGCGAGGCAATTGCTAAGTTTTCCGATAAGGACTCGGCTGAGTTTTTTATGGAATACAAAGCACTCGCAGAGACTCACCCAGAGGTCACAGGCTACTCAGTCAGAGACTACCTTTTGAATACTTTGGTGGAGTTTGAAAGATGATTCAATTTTATGTTAATTCTCGCCCCGTGCCTCGTGCCGTGGCTCGTCACCATCTGGAACAGGGCAACCCGTCCAGAACATCTGCCGAATTGTCGGGGCTGATGTCTAAAGCCGTGAAGATGGACAAAGAGGCTATTAAGTTTCTAGCCGTCTATGGTGTCTCTGTCTCTCAGGTGCAATCGTGAGGCGGTTCGTTGTTATGTTGCTCGAGTGGGTCGCTAGTCTTGCCGTGATGGGTGGGCTTGCTTTTTTGTTTGCTTGGTCGTTTATCTCTAACAGCTAGCGATCAAAAAACCGACCCCCAGACCTATACGCAACGGGTCAGGGTGGTGGTTAATCTTTAGGGTGGGTGCGTAATTTTGGAGGTTATATGGAAAAGGTAGAAATTCAGGTTTTTAGTTTTGATGAATTAGAAGAGGAAGCCAAGGAAAAGGCGAGGGAGGTCTTTCGTTCCACTTGGGAATATCCTTGGTTTGATGAAAATATGGAATCAGCCAAGGCTTTTATTGGTCATTTTGGCGGTTCAATGCTTAATTGGTCTGTTGGCGATACCCGCCATGCTTTTATTAAAACCGACCTAGGCAAGCACAATTTCCGTGGGTTAAAGCTAAAAGATTTTAGCCGTGACCATATGCCAACAGGCTACTGTGCTGACTGCTCACTTTGGGAAGAGTTTCACGACAGTTTTAAGGCTACAGGAGATTCCATGTATGCGTATCAGCAAGCTATAGAGTCATTCCTTAACTATGTTAGCCGTGATGTAGAGGATTTTTATAGCGATAACAACATTGACGAGACTCTAACCCTCAACGAATACGATTATTTAGCTGATGGGTCTGTATTTTTTAACGATTTTAAAAAGGTGGCATAAATGAAACTGCACGAAATGAACGACAAAGAATTAACTAAGCATTGGGATAAGGTCGCCTCTGACCTGTTACTTGGTCGCAAAATAGTCAAGGTTCGCTATTTAACAGATGAAGAGTCAGAAAATATGGGATGGTCTGGTCGCCCTGTGACCATGCTTTTAGATAGTGGCATTTGGATTTTTCCATCATGTGATGATGAAGGCAACGAGGGAGGCTCATTGTTCACGAGTCACGACAGAGACCAAGTTTTACCATTATTAAGGGGGTAGCATTTTCTAATAGGTCATTCGCTGAGTGACCTATTGGGCTAATGTTAGCCGATAACTTGGAGGTTATATGAAATACAAAACGGTATGGTGCGAGGGTCATTGGTCAGAAGACCCCGAAAATATCTTTGATGTAAAAATTGCCCTTGGGTCATGGGATGAGGTCGAAGACCTTGAGGACGAAAGCATTTTCCATTACATGGATGGTGAGCCGTTGCAAGTTGGGGCAGTTATTGGGGATGATTTCACGATTACGGAGGTGAATTATGAATAGATACACGGTTTATGTTTATGCGATTGTTGAGTATGAAGTGCTTGCAGAGTCGCCAGAGGAGGCTAATGAGATTGCCATGAATGATGGCAGTTCTATTGATCTAGTGGAGTCTAGCGAACCCAATGACCGAATTATTGATATGGCATGGTCTTGGTCTGAATCTATGGGGTCTGAGGTTCGCAACGAAGAGGGCGAGACCGTCCTCTGTGATTGGTAGGAGGTGACTGATGAATGTTAAAAACATGACCGTCAGGCAGTTAAGAACACTATTGAAAGAGCTACATTTTGGGGGCTTGGGTGTTAAAGACATCATGCTAGTTTATGACATTGAAGAAGAGCTACAGGCAAGGGGGAAATTATGATTACCGAAGAAGAATTGGTAGAAAACGGTTATGAGGTATTGCCACAGGGTGGATGGGTAAGACTGAACCCTGAGGTTATTCCTCATGATTGGGCAGACATTTGTAAAGATTTTGGAGTTGATTCAAGTTGCCGTGAAATCATTTTGGCGGTGTGTGGGGTTAAACAAATCACAGAAGGGATAAATGAAAATGCCTAAATGGAGTGTGCTAATGACTACTGCAATCTATGTAGAAGTAGAGGCGGAAGACCCCAGAGATGCTGAAATGGTCGCATGGGGTATGTATAAGGATGGCGAGATAACACCCGAACATCCTGAATTTCTTTGCGAAGAGGCTGACTTAATTGAGGAGGAAAAAGATGCCTAAATATCAGGTCGTAATTGAGAGATGCGTTGTCTATGAAGTAGAGGCTTTTGATGAAAAAGATGCAGAAGACCTCGCATGGGGAATGTTTAGTAATGATGATTTGAACGACCCTTTTGTAGCTGAAACTATGGAGATTGAAAATGCCTAAATTTGAGGTTACTTTTCAAGATGAAATAGAAGTAGAGAACGAGGAAGAGGCTGTGGATGCACTAATCCAATACCTAAATGATTGTGTGAAGTTTCAAGATGTATCTGTATTTAACTTTTATAAACTCAAGGAGAATGAAAATGCCTAATTGGTGCGATAACAACCTATATTTAACTCACGAAGACCCAGAGATGATCAAAAAAGCCAAAGAGGCTTGGGATTCTGGTAATTTCTTGGCGACCTTTGTGCCTGAACCTGATTACACAGTTACACCTGTGCCTCAGACATTCCCGAACATCATGGCAGATTTTGCCAAGACCGAAGAGGAAAAGGCTAAAGCATTGGCTAATGAACCGACCATCCGTGAGGATGCATGGTGGGATTGGCGAATACAGAATTGGGGGACTAAGTGGGACATTGGTCATAGTGACGACAGGGATAACAAGGCTCAAGGTGGCGATAACGATATGTTTGTTTACTTTGATTCTGCTTGGTCACCTCCGACAGATGCCTATGCCAAATTGGAAGAGCTAGGCTTTACAGTCCGTGCCTATTACCACGAGGGCGGATGTGCCTTCTGTGGGTTATGGATGGATGGTCAGGACGACACCTATGACATTAAGACTGATGACGAGGGTCGGGTCACCAGAGAAAGCCTCAAAGGTATCCCATCAGACATCTTGAACGAGATGGATATTCTTAATGCTTACGAGTTGTGGGAGGATTGAGATGAGCCAATACTTTGACTACCTCAATGACCTACGGGACTCTGGCGAGACCAATATGTTGCTTGCATCACCTTACCTAGAGGCTGAATTCGGTCTTGACCGTAAGGAGGCGAAGACCATTCTCTTGGCTTGGATGAGAAGTTTCAGTAAGTAGCATTATCTACAAGCCCATTCTGCGGAGTGGGTTTGTGGGCTAATGTTGGCCGTTCTTGGAGGAACTATGGAAACAAAGACCTTTGATGGGTTTTTTAAACCTGTGAAATTAACTAAGGAACAGTTTATTGCTCGTTGGGTGGAGACGACCCACCAAATGACCAATATGTTTTTTGAGGCTGACCAGATAGATGCCTTGCGTGATTTTCAAAATAAACTTTATGAGGTATCTGGTATGGCATGGGATAGACAGAAGGAGGATGTATGAAGGTGATGATTGAGATAGATGTGCCAGAGGGTCAGGCTATTCCGCAAGCTGAAGATATTTTGATGCTTACAAGCCCTGATTGGTATGCTGATTGGTGGCATATATCAGACATCTATGGTGCGAGTAACGGTGATGAACTGACTCACGAGCAAGCTCTAAATGTTCTCAAATACATGAAAAAGTATTCAGATTCTAGTATTGGCATCAATTGGGAAACGATTGAGCTTTGGATTGATATGGTTAAAAAGGAGACGGCATGAACCGCAACGAGATGATTGACCTATTGATTGATGATGATTTGAACAGTTGGTATGACCGTGACGATAAGGATGATTACTTCGCATTTATTATGCGTAAGGGCTTTATTGGCTATGAGAATTGGTATGACAACGACCTACAGGAAGAGATGATTAACAGGGGTTTGATTGAGGAGGTCAATGATGAATGACCTACAAGAAGTAAGAGAGATGCTGACCGTGGTCAAGGCTAACTATTTCAAAGATGGTGGCTTTGTGAACCAAGAGGAATGTTTATCTTGGTATGCAGACCAACACGGCATCAGCTTGGGTTACTTGAAGGAACTACTCCAGAGGGTGAACCCATGAAAAGCTACTTAGTTGATAAGAAATTAGTCCTTGCCACGATCAAAAAGTATAAGGATGAAATCCTTGACCAATGCGATTGGTGGCATGGGTTTGAACATCACGACATCAATGTATTTTGTCTTGATGATGAGCCGTATGACCCTGATGCGGTCTTTCACATAAATATCCACACGCTAGGCGACAACGGCATGAACGATATGTTTGAAGAAGAACAAAACATGATGCAATCAATGACCAGAGAGGAATTAAGATTACTATGAGACGATATGAAATAACAATGACCACCACGGCTAAGGTCGTGGTGACCGTGGATGCAAGTGATGCAGATGAGGCTTGCGATATGGCAATAGACTACCTTGATGAAGATGATATTCAGGTGGCTACCGATTGGGAAACGACTGATGTTTGTGAAATTGACCCAAGGGACTGAGATGAATCTAAGTAAATGCAACGGAAGAGTCCCTGTTTACACGGTGGTAGGGGACACTCCCTACCGTTTGGTAGATTTCCCAACAAAATCAGAATTTGATCAAATGTTTTACCGCAGTCCGAAGGATTGCCGTGATGCTTATTGGAAAATGTTAAAAACCCGTGCCAAAGGTGCAACACTAGCAGATAGTGGTAAACCGCATGGCATGGGTCGTGAAAGAGCTAGGCAGATTGAGGCCAAATTCATTCGTCTTATGAGTTTGGCTTATGCAGAAAAATCTGTTTAAGGCTCTGGCTCGCCTTGAAGAGTCCTACTCTGAGGTGATAGTCATTGAAATCCTCCCCAACTGTGTCGGAAATCCAATACGGTTTGCCTGTTTCCTTGGCAACAGTCTCACCGATACCGTTGGGGTCATTATCAGCGACAACGATCCCGTTGGGGATGTGCCTTGCTACTTCCTTGAGGTTGCTTGCACTAAAGCAAATATGGATACTGTAGCGGAGTTTGTTCGCTTTCATTATGGAACGGACAGACAACCCCGTAGCGTAGCCCTCACAGAAAATAGGTGTTCCCTTTGCATCAATGCAGAAGGATGCCCCCTTGGTCTGCTGACCATACAAGAACTTCTTCTCCCCCTGTGTGTTGATGAGCTGACACCCCACAAGTTTCCCAGAGATACGCATGGGTATCACTAACAATTCATCAGTATCCGTCCGCCAGACATTACCCTCCTCTTCGGGGAATCCCTTTTTCGCCAGGTATTCATGGGTAGCGTTGGCGGTCTGGTGCATGATCCATCCCGCTTTTGCTGATGCCTTGTCAGCTAACTTCTGACGGTCATTCAGGGCGGAATCCCTTTGCTTTAAGAATTCGGGTGGAGGCGTAAACTTTTCATCGGGTTTCCAAATGGCTGGTTTATCCATGGTCGCCCAATTCTGCACCCAACCAACATCACCCATGTATTTGTATCTGCCGTTAGTTGATCGTGGCTTATCTTCTGTAGGGGTAGACATCCACTTAAAGGGTGTGATGTCTCTGATAATCAGCCCATGTAGCTTGGCAAAATCTTCAAATCTCATCTTTTTTTGCCTTATGTTCTTTTAAATGTTCTTTTGCAAGCTCTGTTATGAAATCTTTTTCTTTTACTCCAAGCTTTTTTGCCAGATTTAATTGGGTTTCAGTAACGTCAAACTGATATACAACTTTCCCATCAACTTTCAATTTAATTGTTTTTGAACTCATTTAACTTTCCTCTTAGCCCATGCAATCTGCTTACTTCTTATCCATTTCATGGTCGTAATTGATGGTGGTATTGGTTTATCTACAAGTCCCTTAGGCCAGACTCCGAACCGTTCTCGATACTTATGACTAGCCCAATGTGGGTTATAACTTCTCTCATTGGCAATGAACAGTAACTGTGAATAGAAGTCTTGCTTGGTCTCTTTGACCACGGTCTCGGATGCCAAGAACTCAACCATTTCACCTGCAACGGCAGAAACTTCGTTCCTTTTCTCTCTCACATAGCCACAAGAAGGGCAAGTATCTGTGCCTTTTGGCCATAACAGACTGCATTTAGGACACTTGGATTCCTTTTTCTTCTTCTCTGTTGGCTCACGGTGTGCCTTTTCACCAGAACTATCTAGCTCTTTGACCCCATCCTCATACAATTCATCCCAATCATCACGGAATCTGAGGTAGTTACCGCTATGGTCAAGCCATAAACCGAACTCTTTATTAGGGTGTGACCGCATCACTCGCCCCATCTGTTGCACATGGGAAGATAATGACTTGCTGAATGGTCTAGCCGATACACCGATCATTACATCTGATACATCAAAGCCACGAGTTAAGATGTCGGTAGCAATCAAACCGTGGATTTCTGTGTCTGGCTTGGCAAAGTCTTCGATGGCAGCCTTTTTGAACTCATCATCATCCTTGTAGCTGATTGATACAAAGTTATAGCCATGCTCTGCAAACTGCTTAACCAAGTCCGCACCATGGGCTACACCCGCACAGAAGACAATGGTCTTGCGTGGTCTACCGAACACTTCATGAGTCTTTTTAATCCATTCCTGAACAATGTCACCTGTTAGCTTCATACCGCGCTCAGTAACTTCGTCACCTGACCACTCACCAGCAACCTTCTTTGCACCTGTCATGTCAATCTCTTTGGCAATGAATACCTTCAGAGGGGCTAACCATTTGCCTTGAACCAAGTCGCTTGTGGTTGATCCACAGACTACATTGGTATACAACTCACCCAATCCCTTGGTAAAAGGGGTAGCAGTCAGTCCTATAACTTTGATATTGGGGTTGTTCTTGATGAATTCTGAGGTCTGTTTACGAGCAATGTGACACTCATCCACAATCATCAAGTCCATCTCTGGGAAACTATCTCTGCGTTCCAGGGTCTGAGCTGAACAGACCTGTAGCTTCTCTCGCTTGTCATACCGCCAATGGCCAGACTGAAATACACCATGCCTGATACGGTATTTGTCTAGTCGTTGGCTTGTTTGATCTACCAAAACGATACGGTCTAAGACCATTGAGGCACGCTTGAAGTTCTCTGCCGTAGCTTTCATCAGGGCTATGGCTACCTCTGTCTTACCAAAGCCTGTCGGTGCATAGAGTAACTGAGTTCTGTGACCGTTGATGAAGCCCTGTCTTAACGCATCAATAACATGTTGCTGATGCTCACGCAATTGCAATTCCATTTGTATTCCTATACTGCCTAGATTCCCTCTAGGCTTGGGCTAGTCCGAAGACTTATTTCGTATGTAAATCAGCTACTGAATCTCTTATTTGTTTTGCCAAGAACACAAGATTATCGGACTGAATGTCTGTTTCAAGCCAATCTTTTGCATTTATTGCCTCATGCAATTCTTTCACACCAATCTGCATCTTGATCAATATTTCTGAGTAATCTTTCATACTTCCTCTTTAAATTGTTTTAGTTTTCTTTGTAATGAGCTGACGGTTTTCATCAGTTCAGCGTTACGGTTTTGGAACATATCTCTGCTTTCACGCAAAGCCCTGTTGTCAATCTCAAAGATCTTGACCTGTTCACGAAGGTCTTTGATTGTATCCTCTGCATCAATTTTTTCAATGTCTGATGCATCCCACTGACCCAAAGCAATCGCATCCTTGAGCTTAGAGTTCTCGTCTGACAATGAATTCACCGTGTCAGTTAGCTCTTTGATGATGTCGTCTCTCTCATCATAGGTAGATAAGTCTGGTTTTGTTGTAGGTGTTTGTTTACCTAAATTCTTGGTATTGACTGTCTTTTCATTACCGTTTTTGTCTGTATATTTCTTAGTTTCGCTGACTTCTTTAGGCTGTTCAGTCATTGATGCCTTGATACGGCCAACAGTCATCTTAGATACGCCTACATGGCGAGCAATCTCAGAGTTAGTCCACTTACTCCACTCTTCATCCAACAGCATGTTACGGATGATGTTACGCAAGTCTTCAGAGGTTGGTGATAAGCCACGCTTACTTGGATCGTTGGCGCTGAATGAGAATAGGATGGCATCTCTTAGCGTTCCTGTGCGGACTTCTGCATCAATTGAGGCAGTTGCATTAGCCTTGGTCGCAAAGTATCTGTGAAAACCATCAGCCAACCAGTAGTCTGAGCCGTCATGGTAGACAATGATTGGAGGAAATACTGCACCTTCACGCATAGCTTCTGCGTAGTCCTTGACCACATCCTGATTTAACTTAAGACGGGCTTGTGTGCCACCGTCAATGCGGATGTTAAGAATGTTGAGTTTTTTCATTTGGTAACCCCATACGAATAATGTTGTCAAAGATTTCTGATAAATCTCTGAATGTTTGATTGACAAGAAGTTCTTTTGGCTTGATGTTTAGATGTTCCATGCGAAACGCCCATCTACCCTTCTTGCCTACGATACGACCCTGTTTACGCAAGTAAGTCAAACGCCCAGCAGATACGGCTGGTGTTGTCTTTAGAAGTTCTGCGATCTCTTGAGTGCTTACGCAACCCTTGTTAGCTATTTCATTAAGGATTGCATCAGTGATTTCTTTATTTTGTTTACCAGACATAAATGCCTCCGTAAACGGATAAGTGTTTTTCCATCGGTTTCCCCTAGCAGTTGAACAATCAGTTTAAAACGGTGCTTCTTCTACGTCAATGGTCGCTACTCTCTTTGGAATGAATTCAACCCAATAAGATTTGTCACCATTAACAAAGTCTTCAGCCTCAGCTCTTGTCTCAAAGCCACGAATTGGGCCACCCCAGTCATGCACCATGTAACGCACGGCTTGGAATTTTGGTATTTTTATCTGCATTTATGTCTCTTTCTTTTTCTCATAGTTCCCCCAAGGGTGATAAGCCAACGATCTGTTGTACTTAATCACTCTGACCCACAACTAACACTCCACGAATCCATACACTACAACACGGTTACTGCTAGTCCTACCTAAGTTAATGTTCAATCGATGGAGAGTTGGTCTCACCTCTGGCCTCTCCGTCTTGTGTAGTCCCCATTTAAGGCTACGAGGCTAAATCGGGTGATGAAATCAGCCTATGTTCTCTTCCACGCAACCCATGTAGGTTCATTGCTAACGGGTGGAGTCCGTCATATGCTAAGAATCAAAAGAGACAAAGGTGACAATGCCAACGTGTGGCACGTTCATATTCATATTGTCTACGAGAAATTGTTTCAGTTCTCGCTTTTGATCCTTAGCAGTTGAAACTGTAGATTAAATGAAATAAAAATAATTTGCAACAACTTTTTTAGAGTTACCTGAAATAGCTGATTTGAGGTAATTCCCTGTAGCCTGGCTATCGGGAGAAAATGGGCAAAGAAAAACCCCCAGGGATTAGCTGGGGGTTTAGGGTGAAGGGGATCACCGAGGGGCTTGCCGTCATTTATTCACAATCAACTGCTACATCAAAAGCGAGTGACGGCTGTCAGTATCTTGGAGGTCTGACACACTAAATATAGCAGAATATTACGATCTGTGTCAATCTGTAGTAATTTGGAGTGAGGGCTGAGGTCGTATATTAATGGATTTAGGTTACAGGATATTTATACTCGCCGAGCCGAGTTCCACAGCCCTCTTGGGTATTTTACTTAATTACGAGTTTTTCTGCTTCAAAGAGCCAGCCTACCGTCTTACGATGGGCGTTTTCCCATAGCTCTTCCCTCTCAGCTTTTGATAGGTTCTTGCCCTGATCCAACTCCATGTGACACCCGTAGCATAGAGCTGCCGTCCTGTAGTCATGTGCCTTGATGCCACGGCCTTTGCCATCTCTGAGCTGGTTACTGTGCGCTGCAACAATTGTTCCATCTTGTCTCCCACAATGTTGGCATGGAGACTCACGAAGAGCCTCCAATAGTTTTTGATTTCTATACATTTAAGTTCTCTAGTTTGCGAAACTTATCCATGGTGAAACAGACACATTCCTCTGTCCTGGTCTCATGGTTACGTCTCATTGTTTTGACTGGCGGATCACCTTCCATGGTGAAATACAGGAATAAATCATCAAACTCCACGAACATCCAAGCTGGTACACCATGCTTTTTACCTTCTGCAACCATGGTTTTAAACTTCTTTTGGCCAAACTGAAAGTCTGAAAACGTGCCAAAGTTGTGGAATCTTCGTCTGTATTCACCAATACCTACCAGCTGGCCATCTCTGTAGAACTCCCAATCCCAGATAGACATCTCTGGCATTGTTTGAATATCTACCTGAAAGTAATTCATTAGAGAATAACAAGCAGACGATTGATTGTTTAGATCAACCGCCTTGTCTTCTGGCTTGAAACGATTTAATCCTTTTTCAGCCAACTCTTTGCAATGCTCCGCTAAAAATATATGTTCCAGTGTGAGATAACTGTACCCATGGCGCGGCATGCACCTTGAAACCATGCTTCCTGGCTAACTTACAGAAGTGATAGTCCTCAGATAACAAGCGGTTATTGGATTCAGGATCAATGCTTGTAGCAAAGAACTCTTTAATAATCTTAGGTGTTCTTACAGTGTCTATAGCTAAAAACATGTCACTGTTGTACTCAGGAACCTTATCAGCCAAAGCCTCAAACACTTCACGCTTAATCAACATAAATCCTGTACCACCGTTTTGGATCTCTAATAGCTCACTCATCTTTACTTCCTGGCGTTCTTCTTTGACTAAGTTCACCACGAATGTGCCTGTATGATCTTTTAACTGGTCGGCAGGAACACCTCTGTTTACAGCATCAGCCACACGTTGCCAGTGAATTTCTTTCTTTGGATACAAACCACAACAAATATCCACGTCACGCTTGACCATCTCAACAATATCATTCGGGTTAAAGCCAATGTCGGCATCGATAAACATCAAATGAGTAGCATCTGAAGCCAAGAAATCATAGGCTAAACTGTTTCTGGCACGGGTAATCAAGGACTCATTCATCATATATGTGTAATACATCTTGATACCTGATTTACTTACTACCAACGGCATTTGCATAAGCGCAGCCGTATAGTTACCAATACACATACCGCCATACATTGGAGTAGCTACAAATAATGTTGGTGATTTTTGTTGTGTCATTTTGTTTTTCCTAAAAAGTTAAAGTTAATTAAACATCTGTATTGGCTTTTAACAGGTGACTGACCTGCATGAAGTTCATTTCCGTCAAAGTAAACTAAAGTTCCTTTTTTTGGCGTAATCCTATTAACTATGTTTTTCTTTTTATCAAAAAACAAAGTATCTCCGTCAGAGTCATTCACATAATAAATAGCAGTCAAAAACTTAGCAGCATCACGGCAATCAATGTGAGGTGTAAAGTATTTATCTTGTGGGAATAAGGCATCTTGAAGATTAAGATTAGCCTTTACTCTAAGAACGTGACTCGTGTCTATGTTAGATTTACCCATCAAAAAGAAACCAAATGGCTGTAACAAAGGCCAATACTGTGACGTAGCTTCATTGTTTACATTAAAAATGTGGGCAAATTGTGGTCTATCAACCACGTTTTTATCTGTGTTACCAGCATACGCTTCAGATACTGTTGATTTATGTAGATACCAAGGGAAGTTATTATCTAATAAAGTACCCTCAATATTGTCTTGGTAAACCTTAGGAACAAAGTTTTCAATTACATTCATTAATTCTTCTCCATAATTTTGTCCATATTGTCATAACCAATGTCAGAACCCCATAGGTGGCTGGCAAAGTGATGACCCGTTACCTTACTTTCATAACCAGAGTGATGCTTTGGCATAAAGAAGTGGGAAGGATACACCGTCAGATTTGCTTGCTTCTTGAAAAATACATCAGTCACAAGCATCGGACCAGTGATCATCCACGCAAGTTTCTGTTCTGTGCAGTCCTTTGTGGCCACTTCATCTATGCACAACTTCATGGCCTCAGAGCCTGGCACGCTACCCATCACAGTATTGGCAATCAGATTGTTTCGCACCAGCTCCTGTTCCCAAGAGGCAAACGCTTGGCAATTTAATAGCCAATCTTCTAATGGCTTAACGCAATAAGTATCTGCATCCACATAAACGCCACCATGCTCATACAGGATTTCATAACGCATCACGTCACTAGCCCCAGCCCAATCCTGTTTGATAATCATGTCGTTAAGTTGTCGGTAGTTCTTCCAGTTGGTCGCCTGAACTTGATTGTTACCCCAGACTCTTACCTCGTAATCAGGGTTCTTTTTAATCCAAGTATCAATGCACTTGGTTGGTTTTTTGGATTGATCGCCAATCCAGATAATGTGAATTATTTTAGGAATCAAAGTTCTTTTCCTTTATCTTGGCCTGTATTTTTTCAAACAGTTCACGGGTGTAACCGCCAACACCGTCGCCGTAGCTACCAACGATTTCTTTAATCTCATCGTCTGTCAGGTACTGCCACTCTTTTTTCTTTCTTGCATCTTTAATCTCTTCAAGCATCCTTTCCATCTGGTCTGCACAGTAGTTAAGAAAAGGAAACTTGGTTGTTCCATTAGCAACACTACGTGCCAATCCAATATCACCTTCAACTGTTCGTATGCTCACTTTTCTCATTTCTCACTCGCTTTCTTTAGTATTGCTCTAGCAAAATCAATCAATGTAACAACATCACCATCACCGTTATTTGGGTAACACTCATCAAACACTTCAGTTATTTCTTTATCACTTAACCCTTTAAATGGTTTATAAATTGTTGTGCCACATTGACCGCATATTGTTTCGTGATTTGGAAACCTATCTTTTGATGTCATTTCCGCAACTCCTTCAATATGCACTCAAGGCGATACACAATCACGATGAGGCAGATTAAGATGGCCCAGCTCATTTCAATACCTCTGCTGATTTAACTTTCCTAGTTTCACCATCAAAAACAAATTTAATATTTGGCTCTTCATTTGGGTCAGCTAATAAATTGTCTCTCCAAAATCTAAGATGTCTTAATACAACAATATCAAGCTTTATTGGCGTAGGCTTGATGCGGAACTCAACGAAATCACTGACTGACCAATTTGGGGTCTCATTTAGTTTCCAGTCCTCCCAGGACAATGTTGCTGTGCATAAATTCCTAGACTCAATCTCAGCGCCATCAGCCCATGCTTTGATTAATTCTGCGTGTTTATGTGGCTTCATCACTTCACCATGCATGTGTAGGCCAACTTACCAATACGGAACTGCTTCATAGTGTCGCAATCCTGTTGTAAGTGGTAGGTATAAGTAATGTTTGAGACTACGGTTCCCAAAGCAAAGCCAACAAGCAAAACGATTGCAAAGTTACGGAACTTGGTTACCCAAGCCTTGTCTTCTTTAATATCTGTATCCATCGCTATTTCCCTTTTTCTTACTATATTTAGGACTCATAGTGAAAGCAGTAGCTGGATAACGCATCTTCTGGTCTGTATCAATCCAGTAAACAATCACTGTTTCATCCTCAACACCCCAGCAGCCTTCGCTTGTATAGCCTGCACTGCCATAGTTATAGGCACGGTTTAATTTATCGAATACCTGACCATCGTACTTGCAAATTTGATCAGTTAGAACAATCTTCCCGCCAGCCTGGTTAGGCTGAGTTGCAACTGTCTCAGCTTTTACGGCATAAACATAGGTAGCCATCCAAGCAACCAATATTGAACCTACTACATATCTAGCTTTCATAGTTTCCCCTTTCGCTCCTTTGCTCTTTGAAGGCAAGAAGCACAAGACCAACGCTTAACAAGCCCCTTGTTTGAAACAATCCACTCTCCACCCATGGGGTTCTTCATCATTCGGCATGACGTACACCACTTGTTTTGATCACTCACCCTTCTTTACTCTCCGTCTGATAGCTGGTAACCCAGCTTCTTCTTTAGGTTTACGTGCTTCAATCATGGCATCTGCCATTTCGTAGCAACTTCTTGCAACAGCCTCCGCATTAGTTTCGCCATCTTTACATATCCCGCCATGCGCTTGGGGGTTAAAACCCATATTAGATACATAGCCGTTCATAGCAAACATAGCAAAGCAATCTCTCAAGTCATCATCGTTCATTAATGCACCTCTTTCATCAATCGCTTCAGTCTTCTCTGTGCGTTGCCGTAGGATTTACGGAAAGCGTAGACTGCCTTTTCCTCTTCCATACCAGCCTCTACAGCAATAGTAGCCAGGACAATACTCACAGCAGATAGTATTACAGCAGTATCAGTATCAGCCTTGGCAGCCAACATCTGGAATACCTCAATCGCTATATCTCTTGTTGGATCATCACTCATTTCATCTCCAATGCTTCAATCTGTTCAGACAAAATGTCACCCAAGTCACGCTTTTTAACAGCAATCATCTGAGCTTCTGGTGAGTCATAGACTACCTTCGCAGCATCTTTGAGACCTTTGTTGTAACCACTTTTAAATGTATCGCCACCACTTAGCATGTTGATAACTGCATCACGGATTAGCTCAGAGGCCTTACGGTCTTTGGCTAGATCACGTAACTTCTTTACATGCTCTTCGGGTAGGTACACCGAGTACGGTACTAGTTTCTTTTCCATTCGTTAAATTCCTTAACTAGTTGTTTCATAAGTTGCTGTGCTTGAACATTCGTTTTAAGCTCGGCACGGGACTGAATACACAGGTAGGTTCTTAACCAATCAGTGGCTTCCTTCTCGTTCTCTTCAAATATCTGGGCATCGTCATATAGATACTTCCAGAACTGCTTATCCTTGCTAAACATGCCAGCTATACGGATTAGCTTATCGCCTTCAAACTCAGCTTCTCGGTTCATTGGTTGCTCGTTGCCGTCAATCCTGACCATGGCCACACCATACCGCGCCCCAACGAAATCCCTGAGTAGTACCTCAGGAATGTCATCAGGATGGATAGATAGCGTTAGCACATAGCCAGTCTTATCTTGCTTGATAGCGACCTTTACGCCCTCAAAACTTACCTTGTTCATACAACAGTACGACCTTCTAAGTAACGAATGATGACCTTCTGCTCTGCTACTGTAACTTCTAGCAAGTCACAATCAACATAGGCTTTGGCCAATGCGCTCTGTAGCTTCTGACATAGATCCTGCCAGTCCACCTTTTGTTCTTTGGCATCCCACTGCTCTAGTTGCTTCTCAAGAGAAACCGCTGGGTTCTTCTTACGTGGGGTCTTGTCTTTTGCACCTACTGTTCTAGCCATGTTCATCTCCTTAGTATGGTAAGTCGCTGTCTTTTTTAACCCACGGCTCAGATGCCGATAGGGATAGGTAGTCCTTGCCTGACTTAGCCTGTTTAGACCAAGCTGACAAAGAGATCTTGACCAAAGGACCATCCATCTTATCCATCTGCTGAATAATGAAAGTCTTGTCTAGGTGTAGATCACCACGCCAGTCTGGGTGGTTTTCTGTTTTCTTCTGTTCGTTTACAAACATTGCACCGCTATTTGGTTTTTGCTCGAAAGTTGCCATGATTAATCCTTATTAATAATGTTTGCGATGTCTAGTGGGTGCAATAAAACACCATCTTTAACACCATGATCACCAATATGTTCTCCACATACTGAACAGTGAATCTGGTCATCTGTATCCACTAAATGTCTTTCGGCTTTTGTAATTTCATACATAGCCAATTTTTCCCAATTAAACATAATTACTCCTTAGTTAGTTGTGTTTTTGCTTCTGTGAATAACGCCATAAGTTCCTTGAAGAACACGGCATCGGTGGTTTTTACTGCATCAAATAAAACTTTGTTCTTCTTGAAGATGTGCATAACGTCTTCTTCGCTATCAGCAACAGCCAATAGAACCCTAGCGGCTTGCTTGATGTTCTCTAGCCATTGAGGAATGTCTAGCTCTGAATCAGGGATTCCTGGTGCAACAATCTGGAACTCACCTTTTTGACCAGTGATAGGCTTGATTGGTTTTAAGTTACTATCAACAGGCTCACCATTAACAGTTTTAATTACTGGTTTGGGTGTAACAGCTGTTACAGTTGTTTTCTCATTACCCATGGTGGCATCCAAGGCATCATGCTCAACAATCTCAAAAGCATTAGTCCATAGATAACGGCGTAGGTAAGTCTGAACTGCACCTAGGTTCTGCACATCATGGCAACCCTTGAGGGCGGCCGATGACATAGGGGATGTGAAGGTAACAAAGTTACTGTCGCCACCGTCTGTGTCATAGATGGTCAGATAAGCCATGTCAGCATTGAATGACACGACACCGCACAAGCCTACCTTTTGGCAGATATTCTGAATAGAAGGCAAAAAGTCCCCCAATTCAAAGTATTCATACCCAGCAAACTTGTTTTTCCCTGATTTAGAAAGCTTTGTATTCTGTAACTGAATACGTGCATCCTGTAGTTTTTTATATACACTCATTTGAAATCCTTAATTTGATTTGTTCTTACTTTTGCGTGGAACTTATCATCTGATAACCTAAACTCCTGTGGGTAAATAATTTCTGCTAATACCCATCCACGCTTTGGGTCGTTTTCCAACATAGCAAAATATCTTTCCAAAGCCACATCTTTGTCAGCATATGCTCCGTCATAAATGCCTGTGGAAGTATCCCAAATAACAAATTTACAACTCATATCAGCAACCAATTGGCTTAAATGGACCGTCACGAACTGTGTCCCAACAGCAAGTACCGCCACCACTAGGAACACACTTAATAGCTGCAAATGAGCTTGTTGAAATCATTGCAACAAATAAACACAAAATAACCTTTTTCATACTTCCTCCTTGAGATTTAAATAGTCCCGATATTGTTGGCAATATGGGGCAACTGAACAGAAGTTTGCACAACGAGTGCGCTCCCCTGGCCTTACTTCTATGATGAAATTTGACTTCGGATCCTTCTCAGAAAAGACTCTTACAGCCTCTTCTGCTAAGGCTTCAGTCTCATACAATGCCTTGGCTTTGATATTGCCTTCCTTCTTGACAGCCCAAACCGTTGGCTTTTCCCACATCTCTGTCGGAGTGCAGTCAGGTAACTCGCCATCTGTTTCCATGGCGAAATCACAAGCACTATGCAATGCCACCCTTTTAGAGATAAACTGTTCACGCTCGTCAAACGTCCACAGTTTGATTGGGATTTCTTTGACTGGAGCTTCTGGATAGCCCTCTTTCGTAGCCGCCTCACGGCGATTCCAATCACGGATCAAACCAACGATACCCACAGAACTAACGGTTTGCTTCTTGGCACGCTCAATAAGCCATGCGTAGATGTTGAGTTGCTGTTCCCACTCAATCTTCTCGTTCATCATTGCCCATGCAGATGTAGTCTTGTAGTCACGAATATCAATCGTGCCATCAGGATTCACAATCTGTAGGTCAATAGCACCTGAGATGTGCCAACCGTCATGCTCTACGTGGATACGCTGTTCCACCACATGATTGCCATCTTTGCCATGCTCAAGAATGTTGTGCATTGCTGAACCAAACAGTGACCAAATCATGTCAGCCACGTCCTGTTCCAACTCCTCATCAAACTTCTTGGTCAAAGCAACGATCTTTGGGCTATTCAACAGCTGAGTAGCTGAGATATTAGCCTTACCTTTGCTATACGTAGGGCGTTCCAAGACATTCATAAACGTCTGTGGGATGCCATACTTATTGGTTAATTTCACTCAATCCCCCTTTCAACAAAAGCTTTTGCACACCGCATTGCCACAACGACAATCGCTACTGGCAACAAAATAGCGGTAACTAAACCGACAATAATTCGCATTGATTTCCCCTTTTCTAGCAGTTGAGCCTCCATATTATGACCAGTTGCAAGTCATGTCAATAGGTTATACCAAAATAGTTTCACCTGTTGTATTTATGTAGTAACAATGTTACAGTACGGCATGCACATTCAACTCCAACTACCGTACCCTCCCAGTGTCAATCACTACTGGGGTCAATCAGGAAACCATAGGTTCATTGGCAAGAAGGGTAAAGAGTTCAGGGCTAAGGTAATGGATGCGGTCAATGAGGCTGGAATACAGGCCCTAGAAGGCCGTTTAGCGGTACACATAGCACTCTTCCCTCCCGACAGACGTAAGAGGGACGTGGACAACGTTTTAAAGAGTTTGCTCGATGCATGTGAGCATGCGGGCTGCTATGAGAACGATAACCAGATAGACGAGCTACACATAATTCGCCAGGAAATAATCCCTGGGGGCGGTTGCACGATAGTCATTTTGCCTATAGACTGATCGTGTAGTTTCCTTGAAGTGAGAGTGGTTTAGGGGGGTGTCAAAACCCCCCTTTTTTTACAGTCCAGCTCTCTTACGATACTCAATCACATCCTTCAGAATATCGTTCTTCTTACCCTGATAGTAGGTGATTCTTTCCCGTTTCTCCGCGCCAGACAACTTATCACCTGGCAAGTCACCAATCCTACGGATCTCAGCGTTCAACTGTTTCAAGCCCTGTTCCACACCGTTGGTGTAGCCGTATGCCTTGAATAGGGCCTCATTCTCGCTGCGGTACTTCTTGCCTTCCTCGGTTCTACCTTTCTTCATCATGTCAATGTAAGTGGTGTAAACCTTGGTAGAACGTTCTTTGAGGTCGTAATAGATGTCTTCTGGACCACGAGGCACAGGAGCTGATACGAACGCACCATATAGCGGATTAGCGCTGGCATTAGGCTCTACTCGGTCACCAGAGAACAAGTTAGATCCCCACATGGCTGAAGCACCTACAGTACCTAACAAGCTCTTCATCAAGTGGTCAGCCTCAATTGGGTTCAATACACCGAATGTACCCTTGCTGATGACCTTACCCAACTCAGATGTATTGGCTGTGTATTGACGGAAAGCCTCTAGATTCTCCATACCTTTTGGTGTCAATGCGCCGCCTGTAAAGAAGTTTCTGTTCAAAGCAATCTCTAAGAACGGCTTAACACCAGTAGGAGTTACGTTAGGGCCAAGCAACGCATCAACCGCAGCCTCACGCATCGCTGTTCTCAAGCGCTGGTTATCCACATGGTTCTTAGTTCCTTCGTTCATGATCTTGTTGTATAGCAACTCAGGCATAGACTTGAAGAAGAAGCTGGCTGTGGTGTGCATAGGAATCTTTACAGAGTTTTCCATGCCAACTAGCTTGGTCAATGACTTAGGAATGATGAAGTTTCTAAGCTTCGTCTGGTCATCCATCTTCTGGTATTCCTCATCGTCACCTACAGCGAATGAGTAAAGCAATGACAAGCCAGCCAAGATCATGCCAGTTTTAACGAACTGAGCAAACACCTTAGAGCGTTCCTTACCCTTTAGACCGCCACCAGCCATAGACTGTGCTAAAACATCCACTGACTGAGCATAGGCGTTCATAAACGATACGGTTCTGGTCAAGAACTGGGCATGCTTTGCACTACCGTGCTTCAAGAAGTCAATGACGTTGTTCGCCTGGATTAACGCTTGCATCTCATCACCAGTCTCTTTCAAGACTTGCTTGTAGATAGCGCGGCGCTGGGCGTAGTCAGAGGCATCACCAATATGGTCTAGGATGCGCATCATTCTTGCGAATGGTGAACGGCCAATCAAACCAATCTGGAGTTTCAACTCTTTCTCTGGTGTTCTAGCTGATGACTGGTAACCGCCAATACCGTATGACTTCATCATCTTAACGATTGGGTCATTAGGGTTGAGGGCTGCCACAAAGCTGCCAAATGTCTTACCCCATACTGCAAACGGGTTCTTCACACCAGATACCCATGCAGCTGTAGGAGCATCCATGAATAACTGCTTAACTTGGAAGATTGGGAAGGTTGTAATACCTCTGCGTAGACCGTTGGCCATCATGCCCAAGACGTTATACATCGGTATCTCAATAGACTCCATACCAAGAACTGCTTCAGCAATTAGTGGGTCTTTGATCTCAATCACAATCCTACGGCCGTTAGCTAAGATATTGACACGAACAGCACCGTCTGGCATCACGCCTTCTTTCGGGAATACCTTAATCTTATCCTTGTCATTACGGGTCGCATACTCCATAGCGATACGGTTGGCAGCGTAGTTACGAATAGAGTTACGGGTAGTCATCATGACGTTATGAATCATGTTATCCACGATGTCATCGATGTCCTTATCTGTAGCACCCTTCTTAAACTTCTTCTCTTTACCTACGTTGGTCAAGCCACGAACGCCAGAAGATACTGGGTCATGTGGGTCTGCCATCTCGTCCTGGATACGATACCAAGGCACATAGTCCTCAATCTCACGAAGCTGTGCGGCACGTTTCTTGCTGATAATTCCAGAGAACTCCATGTTGTCAATCATGTTCTGATTAACAGCCGTCCAGTTTTTCATCATTTCACGTAGCTCAGGGAACTTCTTCTCCATGGCGATGAAATCATCAATGGCCTCATCGGTCATGTTGACCTTATCCATGGCCACAGACACACGCTCCAAAGCTTCTCTAGAAGCAACCATGTCTTTGTATAACTGGTCTTTCTCTTCAGTCTCTACGGCAGCCTCAAACTTCTGCTTGAGAGTCTCGTACTCAGCCTGGCGGTTGTAGAACTCATTCTGGATACTGCGTGAACGCTTGGCTTCAAAGAAGCTGTTAATGAGGTTACTGGCTCGCTGCTCACCTAACTGCTTGACTAGTTTTGCTTTTTCACGAACCACGTTAGCCAATGAATACTTGCTGGCGTATGCTGTGAACTGTTGCATTATTGGGTCAAATCTCAAGCCACCCTGTGTTATCACCTGAGTCGCTACGTGACCAGCATGCAAGGCATTAGTCAAGGCAATAGAGGCAATAGCGAAACCGTTGCTATCACGCAACTGACCCATGTATTTCTTAAGGTCAGCCAACTCCAAACCAGTGCCAAACCATACGTTCTTGTTACGAGCGTAGGTAATAGCACGGTCTACTGAGCCAACCATGTTGACTGCTTCAACCTTTGGATTGGCTCTCACACGGTCACGGTAGCCTTTTAAGTCTTCAACCTTGTCAAGTAAGCGGTCTTTTACTGAATCAGATGGGTGTAACGGAGTGTCAGGTCTCTCATGGCGATCTAATAGCTCATCCACATCTTCTACCTGATTGAGGAACTCTATCTCAACATCATTTTGTTTCAAGTAATCAGCCAACATCGTATCTGTCATCTGGCCTGACTCAGCCTTCATCAAGCGGTCAAACTCACGGTGAACAGCGTAACGGTTATCAAAACCGAATACATTCTTCAATGCTTCAAGAATCTTCTGAACACCCTTAACGAATCTAGCCCATGAATTACCTAGCTGAGACTTCATCAACTTCTCACCATTCACGGCCCAGAACTCTGATGGGTTCATGTACTGGTAGAAAGAAAGGTCAGGAAGCTTATTGGTTGCCTTACGGTAGTTAGCCTTTGTTGGGTTCTCAATATAGTCAAGAACAGCGTTGAAGAACAGCTGAGATCTTTCATCTGTGTGCTTCTTCATGGCTTTAGATAAAGCATCCGCCCAGGCGTTAACGAGAGCAATCTGTGCCTCTGGAGTCATCATCTGCTCAAGAGAGTGCATGATTTCGTGACGCATAGTCTCGTCTTGAGTAACGCTAAATGGGTTCTTGTAAATAGTTACCAAACGCTGGATTGGCTCAAAGCTACCCTCAACCCCAACACGCTTACCAGCTTGTACAGATAACTTGAGGCCTTCCAAGAATGATGGATACTTCTTGTAAAGCTCATCAATAACAGCCATGGTCTCAGGCATAAGGTTACCCTTAGCCAACTCATCAGTTGCTCTAGCACGGAACCAGTCTGCTGATCTACGTTCTGGCTTGGTGGCTTTAATGTAATTTGTCAAGTCAGCTCTAGTGCTTGTCAAATAATTCAAACGTTTCTGGGTCTCAAGGTCACCGCCAACACTGGCAATCTTCTTAACAAGTGTTGAAATCTTGCGTGAGATAACACCCTTTTGAATAATCTTTTCTTCTCTAATCTCTTCACGCATGGCTTTCTTGTCTGCTTCAGACATTTCGCCAGTGAAGTTACCAAAGAAAATACCCTTGTCTTCGCTTGTCGCAGCTGCTTTTCTAGCTTGCTGACGGTCACGGTTGATCTCAGCCTGAGTCTTACGTGGGGCTAAAGCTAACTCTTCCTCACGACCAAACACTTCTTGCTCAGTCATTGTCTTAGCACGTGGGGCAGGAACCTTCTTAGTAACAGGTGTTACTGTCTCACGAGTCAAGTCTTCGTTAGATACACGGTTAGCAATGTAGTCATCTGTGGCAGCCTGATTGTCAGGAACAATGAATATGTGTGACTCATTCATGCTCTCGTTATCAATCTTCTCCATCAACGCAGTCGGGCCATTGATACAGCCATAAGATAAACGAGTACCTTCACCAGTCTCTAGTGCCTTCAAGCGATCCTTGGCATCTGATTCCTTGAGGTAAACGGTGTGCATGAACACAGCGTTCCAGCCCTCTTTCACATTCTCTAGGGTGTATACAGTCTTGCCGTCATAGGTTGCACTGCCTTTTTCCGCCTTAG
>Ga0209358_10000142_pt1 | contig 65131 bp, 53 predicted proteins | sample LauGreFa1BDMLBSN_2_FD_187574 | JGI IMG/M metagenome (GOLD analysis project Ga0209358, IMG submission 187574) | Freshwater lake microbial communities from Lake Michigan, USA - Fa13.BD.MLB.SN (SPAdes) (version 2) | ecosystem: Environmental > Aquatic > Freshwater > Lake | place: Lake Michigan, USA... | reverse complement strand
CCGGCCATCAGTGATGACGGGCAATCGCCGGCGGTACCCCATCACCAGTCAAAGATTAGGAGGGGCTACCCCACCTCCCCCCTAACGCCCATCAGACAAAGGGCCAGAGACCGTCCCCACCACTCGTCCATCATCTCATCTATTGGCTGAGGTCTTGTTCCCACCCATTGGGTCTCACCCCATCTCATCCCCGACCCAGGACCGGCCATCAGTGATGACGGGCAATCGCCGGCGGTACCCCATCACCAGTCAAAGATTAGGAGGGGCTACCCCACCTCCCCCCCAACACCCATCAGACAAAGGGACAGAGACCGTCCCCACCACTCGCCCCACCATCTCATCTATTGGCTGAGGCATTATCCCACCCATTGGGTCTCACCCCATCGCATCCATTCGACCCATCGGGAATGACGGGCAATGGACGGCGGCACCCATAACCAGCGAAACGAACGAATCAGCATATGGTACCCACATCCCACATGAAGACCGTCAGACTGAAAAAAAACCGAGTAGGGGTATTCCCGACACACCCTGGGCCGATGGGCATAGTCCATGCATCGCCCCCCCTGTCGCCACACACACCGAAAACACCAGCGTCCCGATGATGGCGTCACACCCATCGGTACAAAACGTGACCAGTCAGGGCGTTGACCCAAAGCCCGTTGCCATTGGGCATGGGTAACAATCGGTTGACCGTCTGAACGCAACGATAAATGCTCACAACATAACCCAGAATGGGCACACCCACCCCCGATATAACATACTTCCCATTTGAGCCAGTCCCAGCCCCATTGAAGCACCTGCCCAGTACCCCAACGCTGGAGCACCCCGACACACAAAAGAGACAATTGGGCCCGCACCCATCGCGGACGGGGGGACGTCATGCGGGATTGCCAGTCCGACATTTAGCGCAAAGACGCCGGCCTAATCTTGGCTTCCATCGACTCTAAGCGTCGCAGTACCTCTGATTCAAGCGTGGCTTGTGCACGCTTCGCTTCTGTAAGGGATTGTTGGGCATCTTGAACCCACTGCCCAATGGCCGCCGATGGGGTTGAAAATGGCCCGCCCACAGCGGCTAAAACCAGTTTTTCGTTGGGATCTTGATTCGATTCCCACGCAATCCCAACAATGAGCGGCAACATCGCCGGGGTCAGGGCCTGACCCGCCACCGCAACCGCCGTGCCATCATTCAAGCCGGAGGCCACCACCCACTCACCAGCCGACACAGGACCCCTCACCCGAACCTTGACCTGCCCCAAAAAAGCAACCAATTCATACTGGTCTTCTTGACCCGAAGGCGGCATATTACCCGCCACCGTGGCCGCATAACTGCGTACCAACACCACCTGGGCGGTGTCCGTGCGATGCGACACCAACCCGTTGGTCACACCCAACACATCACCCACCACAAACCGATCGGATGATACCGCTTTTTGAATGTATTCCGCATAGTCCGCCGCTGTGGTCAAAAATTTGACCCCCGTCATGGTCGAATCCACATACGTACCCGAAATAACCCCATATCGTTTATCGATGCCACCAGAACCTTTACCAAAAAATGAAATAAAAGAAACCTCTTTGGTTCCAGATGACGGTGGCTCTGCACGCAATCCCAACACATGGGCACTGGCATTGCCACCCGTATTGTGAAATAACACCCCATGCTGTTCAACCAAAGTACCCGATACCGCCGGGCGCTCCGCATACACTGTCAACCGACCGATTGGCGTGGTATTAGTCCCAGCACCGTCTGAAATCACCACCGAACCAGATGCCACCGTTAAATAAGGCTTAAATGTTGCATCATCACCTGATCCAATGGCCAATGACGCCACCGCAGTGCTGGCCAAAGGCCTCCAGCCCATCCGCAACTCCGATTTGCCACTACCCGCATTATACCGATACAACGATAATTCGGATCCGTTCTCACTACCAAGTCCAGAAGAAAACACAGGTCCCCCACTCAATAACAACTGATTACCAGGACCGGCAGCGGCAGCAGCACCAGAAGAGGTTGTGGTTGACACCACACCCAAGCGCATATCCCCATTGACCACCAAGGGTTTATCCAAGGTATCGATACGAAACGGGTCAATCCCGATGCCAATAAAGGGCTTGGTGGTGGTGGGATCCACCCTCATGGTCAGCACCGAATAGGGATCTTGCCCAGCACGGTTATACACCATCCAATGAGTCGCATCATCCTGTGGCACCGATCGTACTTTTAATCCAACCCCATCGGCCGATCGCATGTGCAACAAATCAACCACCTCGACCGTCGTCACACCGTAAGGATTGGCCAACCCTTTTTTATCGGTATCACTGCCCCGCACATCCAATGGCGATGCGGGCTGGGTCGTTCCAATACCCACTCGCCCCCCCGAAAACAAGGCCGCATAGCGGTTACTAATGGTATCCACCCCAGTGGTTGTAAGTGACGCCACATCCACATACAAGCCGATGCCCGTGCCCCCATTCCACAGTGAATAGCCTCGATCGAGTAACGAATTCCGGTTAGAGGCCAACGACACCTTCAATCCCGTGATCGACCCCGTACCCAAATCTTGGTCCAGCTTCACCTCATGTTGGTTGACAATCAGGTTGTCTAACACATTATTAGTCACCGTCTTAGTCAGCGACAATCCCTGGGCGGAGAACGAATTGGCCGTCACCGTATTGGTCACCTGGATATTTCCGGTCACTGTCATGGTGCCACCCACATACAATCGAGTGGAAGTATTCCCTGTGCCACGTGCACTCGACCCAATCTGAACATGATCCCCCAACACCTTCATTACCACATTAGCAAGCCCTGTCGCCTCAAGCAAAACCTGAGAGGGGTGTTGTAAATAAAGCAGGGCATCACTTGTGCCTCGACCCCCACCCAACACCAATCCTCTAGAATCAAACGTGGCAACGGTGGAACCACTCGCTTTAAGTAATAGCTCAGTCGCCGATGTCTTAATCTCGGGTGTCTGACCATCAAAACCCATACGAAATTCACTGGTCATACCCGAACGCATGGTGAGACCTTTAAACGATGGAGAGATATTAGAAGGGGTAGTAAATTGCCCAATTAATACATTGGTGGTGACATGCAAATCAGCTTGAGGATCACCAATACCCACCCCCATCTTACCGTTTTTTAACGCCAAGGTAGTAACCCCACCTGAATCCACCCGAATATCCCCTGAGACATGAAGGGTCGCCGTGGGAGATGGAACCCCTCCCATACCCACCATGTTACCAGAAACCACCACAAAGGGCTTCGACGCTCCCCCAATCAACAACGAGGGTAGACCATTCACCGTGGCAACATGAAGCGTGGCCAGTGGATTGGCCGTTCCCACGCCCACTCGCAATGTGCCCTCTATCATTTTAACCGCCAGAAGAGTAGAGGGAGTCTGGGTGCCATCTGACACGGACAACAAGTCTGAAGCACCCTCCACCGTAGCACCCTCCACCGTTAATCGAGCCGTAGGCAACGACGTCCCAACCCCCACATTGCCGTTGGATGATACCACCAATAACACCGTGTTGTCTTTTTTGACCTGAAACGGCACTTCATTTTGGGCTACCACATCCAACAAGGCCTGGGGTTCGGTCGTCCCGATCCCAACCGAACCGCCCATAAACAATGCCGCCGACTTGTACGCACGGGCAGCCCCCACCCCCTGGGCTGCCGTTTGCGTGTATTCACCATACACATTCCGAAGGTCCACCCATAAGCCAGTGGCCACTTCACCTGCTTTTAGGCGAGCGGTCGTCGTACCGGGAGATGGCCCAAAATCAATCGCCAACCCTTTCACATTAACCGCCCCAGATGAACCGGTTCGATCAGAGATCGCCACATTAACACGATGGGCCGTATACTCCGTTTGATTCGACGACACAGTGGCATCAACCCGTAATTTTCCACTGGTAGCTGCCCCCCCCGTCTCACCCAACGACAAAGTCGAACCATCAAAACCAAACCCCGAACTGGACGTTAAAAACCCATCGGCCCCATAATAGGCCACTTGAATGGGCGTTCGCTTGATGCTTTCAGTCAAGGGGTAGACCGTGGAATCGGATTTAAAATACAAATGGGAATTGGATGACACCCACAACGATCCCAATTCGGGTGCATTGTTTTGAGTGGGCATCAAGATGTATTGTTCGGCACTCAGTTGGGTGGCCGCCAACCGAGATGATTCAAACGCCACCAACGAGCTATTAAACGTAATCGTATTTCCTGATTGAGGAACCAACTGATTCGCCGATACCGTGCCGATAATTTCAACCGCACCAGTTAATTGGGTCGGGCCCACCACATCCAACGCCCAACCCAAAGTTGGGTTGGTATTCACACCCATATTTTTGACCGTCAAGGCATTAACCGTGGCGTATTGATACTGAACCGAGTTGACGTTTAAAGTACTCACCACCAATGTATCCACCGATACCCGGTTGGCCAGGATATCGGTTAATACCCTCACGTAATTGATGGTGGCAACCGTACCGATCAAGTTGGGTGCCACCAATCGATTGGCCGTCACCGCACCCAACACCACCAAAGACCCGACCGTCGCATTACCTGACACCTGTAAGGAGACCCCCTCATTGGGCGTGGTCCCCACCCCAACCGCACCGCCAAAATAGGCGGCGACCTGAGAAGCTCCCACCTGAACCGACAGACCCGTCACCGCACGAGCCGAAGACAAAGCCCCCATGTCAATGACCAGCCCATTGGCCGTCCCCGAAAAAGGGGTGGCGTTTTGATTGGTCATCGTTAATTGAATGCCAGTCAAGCCCCCCCCATATTGATACGTGATGCCAGGCACCGAAGCGCCATAAATCGTACGGGATATATCCAACAACGTGGACGGATTGGAACCCAGCAAGGTCATGTTAGACGAAATAGAAAGGGCCGCCCCTGGTTGCCATCCCCCCAACGCCATGCGGTTGTCACTGACCACCACACCGAGCTCACCGCCTAACACCAAGCGATTCACACTCACTTGATCAAACAGTGCCGATTCTGCCACCACCGAACCCGCCACATCCAAGGCCACCGTCGGGTCTGATTTACCAATCCCAACCCGCTGGTTATTGCCTACCACCCAAACCGGCATCCCGGCACTGTTTTGCAGCCACAGCACATGCGCCAACCCTGCTCGAGCCACCACCGTCAGTGAAGCCGACGGCATCCCCGACCCAATCCCTACGCGCCCCTGAGCATCCACCATCAAGTGTGCCTCATCACGGGACGCACCCACCAACAAGCCAGGCACCCCAAAGTTGGGTGACACATGCAAGGCGGCTTGGGGCTGGGTGGTCCCAATTCCCACACTTCCACCCATAAAAGCGGCTGCTAATTTGGTGGCCCTACGGGTGTTGCCAGAGACATCCGTTTGAAGGTCTTGCAAAGCAGAAACATCCACTTTTAAGCCAATGGCCACATCGTTTTGAGCCAACCGACCGCCATTTGAATCCGACACCATGTCAATGGCAAGGCCAACCAATTGTCCGGATGACCCCAGCCTACGATCGGCCACTGGTAACGAAAACAAGGCCCCCGTAAAATCGCCCGTTGCATTAGGCGTTGCCAATAGTGACAACCCACCCGCAATGGACAAGCGTTGGGTCTCCGACTGCCAAGACACCCCCTCTAAACTCGCCAGGGTGCCAGATGACGAAAAGTAAGCCAACCGACCCGGAGAACCACTTGAAAATGACTGTAAATCAATAGGGGAATTGTCCAAACCAGGCGGTCTGAACCATAATCGATTGTTCTTGGCATACAATAGTGGAAGACTATCGACCGGATCCGCCGTTTGATTCAGCAACCCAACCGACCCGGTCACGCTCACACGACCCAATACCGATAAGGTTGGCACAATCAAGGTGCCCGACCCAGTGATGGTTAAGCCAACGGGTGCCACTATCACGGATGTGCTTAACGCATTCACCGTCAGGCCGCCCTCTACCCACATATCACCCGAGACCACCAGATCCGCCAACCCTGGGTTTTGTACAGAAGACCCCACCAACAATTTTTTGATGACCCCAACTTGTGCATTGAGTGTCACAAATGAAGCCGACGCCGACCTCACCTGAGTGGTTAGAACCAATTGATTGGTTTGGACCCTATCCGCAATTAATATATTCGTTGAAATGGACCCGCCGACTATCATATCCGTATTGACCGTCAGCTGATTAACGGTCACGGCATTGGCCGAAACCGCCCCCGTTAATTGCAGCCCCTGGGCCCGAATATCTCCCGACACATCCAATAAAACACCAGGGGTGAGGGTCCCGATGCCAACATTGCCTCCCATCAACAAAGCCGCATAACGGGTGCCACCCGAACCTGACACATCCACTTGAAGCCCCGTAACCGGTACACTCTGATCGGTCGCACGCAACTGAGTGGCATCCAATGACAGGCCCACCACCGAAGTGGCTTGTTGCGTCGATCCAAATGTAGCGGTGCCGGAATCCAATACAATATCAAGGCCCCGAACATTGCCCCGATAGGAGCGGGTGGTACCCGGCGTGTTGTCACGCAATTCGAATAACAACCGCATCAACGAAAAGGACTGCCCTAGATAGTTATTGGCATCTCCCGGATTAAACTGAGCCGAAGAAATCGAGCGGGCCACCGATAACAAGGCCGTGGGATTGGTGGTCCCAATGCCCACAAACCCATTGCCGGATACCACAAACCCAGACCCAACCGTCAAGCGATTGGTCGACACCCCATCAAAACGACCCGAAGTAGCCCTCACACTCCCCTGAACATCCAATTTAACTTGGGGATCGGACATGCCAATTCCCACGTTACCATTCGCCGTCACCACCCAATAGGTGCCCCCCGAGCCACCCACCCAAACCAAAGGACGGGTCCAGGCATCAGGGGCCTGAATGGCCAACAATGCCGTAGCATTGGCAGTATTCATTCCCCATTGTCCCATCGAGGACACCGATATAAAACGGGTCGAATCGGTGGCCGAATCCAAACGCATCAACGGAAGGTCACCCGTTTGTTTGACATGTAACATGGCTTGGGGGTCCGTCAACCCAATCCCCACATGCCCTCCCATAAAAGTCGCCGCATATTTACGACCCATCGAGGAAGCCCCATTGGATACCCGACTGGCTGCCAACCCACTCACATCCACCGATAACCCCACGGCCACATCATTGGGACCCAAGGCCAATGCCCCCTCACCTTGCATCGTAATCTGGGTGCCAATCACCGACACCCCGGTCCCACCCGTGTAATCCGGCAAGATAGAATGAACCGACAAAAAGGGTAAGGTGCCCGTGACAGATGAATTAAAAGAGGCCGTTAGTACCACATCCGTACGCTGATTGGGTGACCCGATTTGCAACGTTTGGGTGCTCCCCACCCACGAGAGGGGTGCCTCTGCCGACATCCGACCATTGGCACCCAACACCGGAATACGGGAAGGGGGACCAATAAAAAGAGACGAAAGATTGACGGGATTGCTCGCATTGGGTGGCAAGAAATACAAATCAGAATCGGATCGATTCACATACAATAACCCATGCGTCACAGAGGCAATAGGGGCATCGAGGGACGCCAGATAAATCCCTTGATTGACCGTCACCCCCTTTAAAAATTCAACCGGTGCATCAAACACCACCCGATTGCCCGAAATCGTCAACACTGACCCATCTTCCGGGGGCCCCACTTGCTTAACAGACAATGTGTTAGACACCAAGGTTGATGTCACATACATAGACCCCGACACTTGCAAGGCCACCCCAGGCTCAGGATTGGTCACCCCAATCCCCACCCCGCCGCTGGACGCAATGCGAACCCGTTCCACAGGACGAGAGCCCGTTACACCCGAATCGGTTAAAAACACCAAGGATGTCCCGGTATCAGCCCCTATACCAGACCCTCGCACCGCAGCCAACCCCGCCCCCGAATCTGGGGCCACACCCGAACCTGTCACATCCGTCGAAAACAACATCCCCGCCGCAGTGCCTGGGCCACCGGTTGACTGAATCACCAAGGGGGCCCAGGTTTGGGGATTGCTGGGCACATAGGCACCCAAGGACGGGGCAACCACGTGCAATCGACTGCTAGGAGCCGACGTGCCGATACCAATGTTCCCCAATGGAAGGGCCACCAATTGATTGGCATTGATGTTCAACGTGCCCGATAAAACGCTCAGCCCATCTAGCACCGTCAGGCGGTCCAATACCGTATTGCCCGACACCACCAAGGCCCCTGAAGCGGTCCCACCCCCAACCGTTAAACTGCCCACGCGGATACTATTCATGGACGCCGTATCCCCGATTAAGGTGCCCGTGAGTGTCAGGTTATGGGTGACAGTCAAGGTGGTCACCCGCAACGCATTGGCCGTCATAGACGAAGCCGTCAATCCCCCCGTCAACACCAACTGATTCACCGTCAATTCGCGGTTAACCACCATGCTATCCACCACCAAAGAGCCCCTCAAATCCATGGCGTCAAGTACCGACAATTGATTGACGGTCACCGACGCATTGGTGGCGTCCAAGCGACCCGATATGAGTAGATTAGTGGCTTTAATGGCCCCCCTCACATCCAACAAGGCCGAAGGTTCGGTGGTACCAATGCCCACATTTCCCCCCATAAACGCACCCGCTACGCGGTTGCCGGACCCCGTTACATCCACATACAACCCATACGCTTTGGCCTGATCAAAACTAGATGCCAACGCCAATTGGGTTAAATCGATGTTTAATCCCACCCCTTTTGAGGATAAGTTCGAACCCGTACCCGAAGACAACGTAACCAATAAGCCGTTGATATCGCGGTCATAATAAAACACACTGCCAGCCTGCTTCGCCCCATCAATGACCGTATCAAAGCGACCCGCCATCCCTTCTTGGGTGGCATCGGCGTCACTTTGTAATGTTTTTCTGACGGATAATTGTGAATCAGGTTGAGACGTGCCAATCCCAATTTCACCCTCATCGTCTATCACCAAATTGTAATTGCTCCCGATATTAAGGGTAGTGGCCACCAACCCTCCCGAAACCAACAATGAATTGACCGATACCGCACCTGCCACACTTAATTCATAGTCCGTCAACTCGGGTTGAGAGACCCCAATCCCAATACGCGGTTTTACTCCCCCCGCTAACTCACGGTATTTGGCCACAAACAAAGGATTATTCACGCGTCCCGCATTGACCTGCAAGGCGGGCACATCCAAACCGCCACGCAAATTAAAGTAGTTGGCCGACACGGTCCCCACCACTTCCAGTGCCACACTCGGACGGGTGGTGCCAATCCCCACATTCCCCCCATTAAATAACGCCGCATACACCAACCCCGACCCAGCCGGATCCAATCGAACACCCGATACATCCACCGATAAACCCATTACCCGTGAGCCATTTAACACATAAGTACCCGGTGCATTCAACAGTTTCAATTGAATACCCGTCAGGTCAACCGGTGTGGCACTGCTACCCCAGGTACTGTTCACGGTCATCAGATAATCGGCCAAGGCATAGGATTGGGCCTGATTGGCATCCCCTTCATTACCCAATGCCGATTGAATGGCCAATCCTTTGTCCACCCCACCAAATCCCATGGTCGTATCAGATGATAGCCCCGACATGGCACGAGTCCGAGCCAATTGCATGGAACCCGAAACTGACAGGGTATCCGTCAACCCATCCCAGCGGATACCCGACATCCCTATGGTCCAATCATTAACAAAATAGGCCATGAACCCCGAATTACCACTGCCCCGGGTCAGGGTAGATGAAATTTGTTTGACCAAGCCCGCTGAATTGATGTATTGCAACTCACCATTCACAACCTTTAGCTTGCCAAATTGATTGGCAACTTGTTGATCCAGAAAATCAAGTTGAGACAACGAAAATCGATTGGCAAACGTCACCGGATTGGTCACCCACAACCCATCGGTTCTGATCACACCCGCCACATGCAGTGCCGACAATGGGTTTGACACCCCTATCCCCACATTTCGATTGACATAAATATCGCTACCCGACTGCAACCACGGCGAACTAGCAGGAATAAATTTCACCCCATTCAAATACAGCTCATCCGTATCCATTCGTCCCTTGACCACCAGTGGCACGGCACTGTTAATACCCGTTAGCGGATCAGGGTTCCCAACCCATACACGCGAAACCCGCATATTGCCCGATACATGCAACGATGCCGACGGACGCAACGACCCAATGTTAATCCCCAGTCCCGTATCCGCAATGGTGACAATGGGTTGTGACGCAGACCCAGACAAAATACCCAATAAGTAATCAGTCGGGGTGGCCGATGGGGTCACCAGTCCCAACACAAACTGATCTTGTCCATCCATATCAAATGATAAGCGTGGCAACAGTCCCAGCGACGTCCCATCGGCCAAAGCCGAGCGATTGGATAATTCCAACAGGTTATTGGGTTCCGGCGTGCCAATCCCGACATACCCCAATAAATACGACGTATTACCCGCATTTTTACCGGGATCAGCCCATGGCGAAGAATACGGCTGAATATCAACAATTTTTGCCTTACCCTCATCTGAAACCACCATTTTATATTCAGACGCAACCACACCGCCCGCCACTAAAATAGTCGACGAGGATGCGGAAGAATCGGGCTCCAAGCCAATCCCCAAATTGCCACGTCGATTGACAATCAAAACCGGTGATTGGGACCCATCCGCCATTTCTTTGGTGAGGCGTAAAAAATCACGGCTGGTATCAGCCGGTTGCACCACGGTGAACGAAGCCGACGGTTGGGTGGTGCCAATCCCAAAGCGTGCATCGGATGAAAAGGCCAAGGTGGCGGTACCAGGATCCGTCACCCCCACCCCCACATTACCGGATGTGGTAACCACCATCACCGGCATCTGATTCACACCAAATGCCCCCAATACATATTCTGATCGATTGGGATTAGAGACCGTTAACATGGCACGGGTGGTATTGGCCGTCCCAATGCCAACACCACCTACCGCACGCACTAAAAATTGGTTGGCACGGGTGGACGAAAAATACACATTGGATGACGGGGTATAATCGGCCCATACAAATGAACCAGGATGTGCCGCAGAGGCCTGATACCCCGCTGCGAACGAATACGCACCCGTTGCACTATTGGAAACACCACCCAATGCAACCGCCCCTTCTCCGGTTGCCTGGTTGTCCAACCCCCCGACCGACACGGCATAGCGACCACTCACCAACGGGTTATAGCCGATGCCCACCGAATAATCCCCCAATTGGGAAACGTCCCAACGGTAATCACCGGTACCCGAGACCATGGAACGAACCAAGCCCGCACGAAACGCTGCTTTACCCGGAAACCAAAACAATTTGGCACCGGGCCCCGACTCCGTAAAACCGGACAGTTGACCAAAAGTTCCCTTAATCACCACCCCCGAATTACCCGACACATGGAAATTGGCCTGTGGATTAGAAAGCCCGATGCCAATGTTTTGGTTTTTAAAGGCAAACACCGGCACATTGAGATTCCCAGAAACAGCAATAATAAACGAGTCCGGGGCCTGATCACTAATTCCCATCGTAAAATAGCGGGTATTTTGCCGCCCAAAACTAATGGCCGATTCACCCGACGCAGAATTAATCTCAAGCAAACTCATGGGGGCACTGGTACCAATACCCACCCGTCCCCTGTCATAGAAAATACGGCCATTGTTTTCTAACAACCAATAACTATCTGAAGACATCGATAATTCAAGGGGTCGACCCTGAACATAAATAGTCTTGGCATTCACCACCCCATTCACATCCAATTTGTAAGCAGCACCGGGCGTATTGGTAGCAATGCCCACATTTGAATTGGTCACCAGCAAAATGGGTTGCCCCAAATTGGTTTTAACGGACATTAAATTGGTTTGACCCGACGCCTGAACCGTCAGCACCGCATCCATGGCGGTTTTAGGACCGATTCCCAGTCGAAATTGATCGGGATCCCACCATACCCCCACACCATTTTTGGCGGTCGATTCCAAGCGGTCCGTCAAAGACCAGTAAGAGAGGGCATTGGACTCCCCTTCTCCTTGATCCGCCGTCAAGGACACCCACTTCGATCCCGTATACCCTTTAAAATCACCACGACCCGTCACCGAATCAATTCGGTACTCAATGGTGCCGGCTTTGGCGGTATTCGGGTTTTTGGATGCCCCCAGTCGGATAGCACCCGCCACATCCAGTCGCTCGGTGGGATTGGTAACCCCAATCCCCACATCCCCCAACCGATAAATGCGACCCCCTTCTTGACTCCAGGCCAACACACCTTGCAAGTATTGCTCCAACGGCACATTATTCACCGTATACGCCGACGCATTGACCGTGCCTTGCACATCCAACATATAGCGCGGTTGGGTCAGTCCAATCCCAACATACCCATCAATCCCCCCATCATAATAAATGCTTTTGGGGTTACCAGGCGTTTTAGACCACAATAACGCCACATCAATTTCTTCCCCATCCACCCGATAACCCGTCGCATTAACAATCCCCCCCACATCCAAAGTAGCCGCTGGCAAAATATTGGACACGTTAATACCCACTTGCCCCTCACTCACCCTAAAATAGGGCTTGATAGCCGGCCCTACCATGAGCGAATTATTGACCAAGAAATTGGAAAACACACCCGTAATGCCCGACGCTGCCACCCGTTTGGCCATATCAGCCGTACGGGATTGAATCGAATAAGGGACCGCATACAACGGAACAAAGACGGCATCATTGTTGACCATGAGTTTAATATAAGGATCACGCAAATTGGCAAACGCCAACTGGGTTACCATGCTTTGAATATCCAATACCAAGCTCACCAACCCGCCAACAAAACGCACGCTCTCAAAGGTAAGGGGGTTACCCACCATGTATTCGGGGCTGTCCACATTGCCCTCATACAATTGAACCGTAATCGGATACACCCCATTGACAGGGCCCGTGGGGCCCGTCACCGTGGTTTGAATCGATACACTCGTTGGGGTATTCCCCGACAACCATTGGGCCACCAAATGCGATGCACCCCACCCCATCCCACCAACGATGATCACCCACATAACCCCACGATAGACAACCCAACGCAACCTGTTCATAGCTTGAAAGATCGATCCTTAACCCTCATTAATTGTATCCATTTTTATCCATTCATTGATCATGATAACCCAAAAAATGGATACAGCCAGGACAATATCAGCGTCATCACCGGTTGCACGATACCTAGCACAGACAACAAAATCAGAATGACAAACCCGTAGGGTGCCAGTTGATCAATGAAGCCTTTCATCGAATCCGGTAAAAAATAAGCCAATACTTTAGACCCATCCAAGGGGGGAATCGGCAACATATTAAACACCATTAAGACGAGATTATACAATATAAACACCGGCAACCATGTCCCCGCCCATGCCACAAAATGGGTGACTCCCGCCCATCGCCAAGCCCACGACGCCAACAAGGCCAAAGTCAGATTCATGAGGGGTCCCGCCAACGCAACCCGCAACATCGACACATCCGGGTGCTTGAAATAACGGGGGTTAACGGGCACCGGCTTGGCCCATGCAATCCATACAGACCCCGTGGTCAGCACTGAGAGCAGTGGCACGAGCACCGACCCCACCCAATCAAGATGTGCCAGCGGATTCAAGGTTAAACGACCCATGGCACGGGGGGTGGGATCACCTTGTCGGTCGGCTACCATAGCATGTGCCCATTCGTGACACACCACCGCCACCACCAAACATACCAGACTTACCACCGGGGATGGCATCGTTGGGCCTCCTCTAATTCACGCTGGGGATTGGTTTTGGCATAATGACGGGTGGTGTGAATGGTTTGATGACCTAAAAACTGTTGGACATCAACCAATGTCGCACCCGAATTGAGCAACTGAACCGCCGCCGTATGCCTCAAAGAATGCGGGGTCAATGGTGAGCCCAAGCCAGCCTTTGCCAACGCACGGGTGATCACATATTGAACCAGACGCACCGATACGGGGGCCCGCAACCATCCCCGTTTGGCACGACGATCCCGCACGGTTTGGTAATACTGCTCAAGAGCAGGAAACAAAGCAGAATCCATCGGGACCACCCGCTCTTGGTCGCCTTTGCCTACCACCCGTACCGTATGGGCGATGCCATCAATATCACCCCAACACAAACGGGCCACTTCTCCCACCCGTAACCCCGACGAATACGTCAACGTCACCATCAAGCGATCACGCAACGACATGTCTGCCAACCCGTCAACCACACGTTTCCATTCAGTCTGTGATAAAAAAGACGGAATACGTCGATGGAGTCGAACGGGAGACGGATAATGAGGAAGATCCGAGATGTGCCCCTGCTGATACAAGTACCGAGAATACGCCATGACGGCCGCACGCTTGCGCCGAATGGTCACCCCGTCGTAGCGGGCATCCAAGGCAGTCAAGTATACAGACCACCCATCCACCTTGCCGTGTATCCACGCCAAATAATCCGTCACATCGCCCACATACGCCCGAATGGTATGGGGTGAACACCGCCTAACCGTTCGAAGATACTGCTCAAATCCCACTACATCATGTGGCATTGGTAAAGTCCCACCATCGTTTTCAAATCACAAATCTCACCCGTCTGAATGGCCGACAAGGCCGCTGTCATCGACATGGGTACCATGCTAATCCATTCATCATCATCCCCTTTTAACGGCCGACGAACCAGGCCATCGGCCCGAAAAAAATGCATCCATTCAGTACAAAAACCAGGGGAAGGAAACCCACCCGCCAAGGGGGTTAAGTGGGTGGCAAAATACCCCGTTTCTTCTTGAAGTTCCCGATTGGCCGCCACAGACGCATCCTCTCCTTCTTCGATGCAACCCGCCGGAATTTCGAGCAACGCACGCTGGGCCGCCGTGCGATATTGACGAATCAAGACCACGGTCTCTGCATCCAAAAAAGGAACCACCACCACTGCCGCCGGATGAACCACCACATCACGCTGGGCCACCAAGCCATCCGGCAAGGTCACCTGATGGGATTCAACTCGAATGCGGCGACCCTGATACTGAGGCGTGATCGACAACGGCTGCTCACTAAACACCCGCCAAGCCTCCCGCTTGACGAAGCACAACCCAGTCGTAGACCAACCGCGATAACTGGGCAATCCAGCCCGTGCCAAACAACCGATTCGGTACCTTTTGGGTAAAAACAGACAGTGCATAAGGATGGCCCGTCACCCACACAATCCCCACATCCCCTTTGATATGATCCAAAGTCCCGGTCTTGTTGGCCACGGGTACCGTTGATGGCAAGTATTTGGGGATGCCCCATTTTACCTGTTGTTTGAGTAACACCCCCATCATGTCTTGGGACATCGCAGGGGAGATGACCTCCCCCTGATATAATTTCACCAGCAACCGATTCATATCATAAGTGGTGGCCACATTTTTGCCTTCTGCACGCAACAACTGACTGGTACGAACCACCGTATGGGTCAACCCCAGTTCTTGCATGACCCGGTTAATGGTGGCCAATCCCACCCGTTCCATGAGCATTTTGGTAGCGGTATTGTCACTATGGGTAATCATCAACATCACCAAATGCCGCACAGAAAACCGAGAACCAACCGGTAAGAATTGGAGGCTGCCGGCCCCTCCCACCCGCATATCTGACGTTAATACCAAGGTGTCATCCAAGGACAATCGTCCCGCATTGACTTCGTGATACACCGCCACCATCACTGGCAACTTGATGACACTGGCAGGATTATAAGGCCGGTTCTCGGCAATACCAACATGTTCAAAGGTCGTTAAATCGGTATAAGAAACACTCATTTGGGCGGGGTGGGTAAATACAAACTCTTCCAAAAGGGTTTTGAGTGACTCAATCGGAGAGGCCACCACCACCCCCCCGCAACCCATTAACACCAAGCAGATAAATACCCAACACCGCAAACGATTACCCTACCAAAGGAGACGTGGGAACCAAGTTGATGCGGTGTTGTGGGTCAATTTCTTTGACCCGCACTTCAACGGGTTGACCAACACTTACCACATCGCTGGCCTTGGCCACCCGCTGCTTGGCAAACGATGAAATATGCATCAACCCTTCTTTACCCGGCACCAATTCAACAAACGCCCCGAAATCGACCACTTTGGTCACCTTGCCTTGATAGACATCGCCTACCTCAACATCCCGGGTTAAGCGTTGAATCATACCCATGGCATGATCCAGTTCGGATTGGTTTTTGGCCGACACACACACCTCACCTTTGGAACCATCCGTCACCACAATGGTCGCCTGGGTTTCTTCTTCTATCTTGCGTATCATTTTTCCACCGGGTCCAATCAAAAGCCCCACTTTATCGGGTGGAATAAAAAGGGTGGCAATCTTAGGGGCATTGGGTGCGACCACACCCCGAGAGGCCCCCAACACAGCCGTCATACAAGACAAAATATGCAAACGACCCACCCGGGCTTGGGCCAAGGCCGAACGTAAAATATCAAGGGTAAGACCGCCCACTTTAATATCCAATTGCAAGGCTGTAATACCCGACAAGGTACCCGCCACCTTGAAATCCATGTCACCATAGTGATCTTCTAGACCTTGGATATCAGACAGTACCACATGGGTATCGCCCTCGATTAATAACCCCATGGCAATCCCTGCGACCGGTGCCGAAATGGGAACCCCAGCATCCATCAGGGCCAAACAACAGGAACACACCGAAGCCATGGATGAAGACCCATTGGATTCTAAAATTTCAGACACCAACCGAATGGTGTAGGGAAACCCATCGGCAGGCAATACCACTTGAAGGGCCCGCTCAGCCAACGCCCCATGCCCCAATTCACGACGACTGGTTCGGGCCAAATTACCTACCTCCCCTACCGAATAGGGAGGGAAGTTGTAATGAAGAAAATATGTTTTTTGATCAACGTCTGACAAATTGTCTTCTTTTTGAATATCGTCGGCGGTCCCCAATGTCACGACACCCAAACTTTGGGTTTCGCCACGGGTAAACAACGCCGACCCATGGGTCGACGGCAACACCCCCACTTCAATTTCAATGGGACGAATGGCATCCAATGCCCGGCCGTCAGGGCGAATTTTCTGACTCAAAATAGCCGACCGTATCTGCTGTTTTTTAATCACCGAAAAAACCGCTTTGGCCGGCTTTTCCCAGTCGGGGTTTTCTTGTGTGATCGCAGCTAGCACCTGATGCTCTAGTCCACTTAAAAACCGGTCGGTGGCATCCTTATCACCACCCTTTAATTGATCGGCAATCTGTTGGCCCATCACCGCCTGCACCCGCGACACCAACTCAGGGTTGGGCTCAAGTGGGGGTGACACGTACTTGGCCTTACCGGCCAATGTCACCAATTGAGATTGCAAGGAGGTGGCCTCACGAATGATCTCTTGGGCGGACACAATCGCCTGAATCACATCCGATTCTGGCACCTCTGAGGCACCCGCTTCAATCATTAACACCGCGTCGGCTGTGCCGGCCACGGTCATATGAAGGGAACTGTCCCCCATCTCGGCTACGGACAAATCGCCACGATAGCGACCCTCCATCATGCCCATCAACGCAGCACCCACCGGCCCATTAAAGGGAATATCAGATATAGCCAACGCCGCAGACGCCGCCACAATGGCATAGGCATCCACCGGAATGGTGGGATCATGGGACAACAATGTCACCACCACCTGTACCTCGTGACGAAACCCATCAGGAAACAACGGACGAATCGGGCGGTCGATTAAGCGAGATAAGAGGGTAGCGAACCCACTGGGCCTGGCCTCTCGTTTAAAATACCCACCTGGAATGCGCCCTGCCGCATAAAATTTTTCTGAAAACTCAACTGTTAGGGGAAAAAAATCAATGCCTTCCTTGGGAGATGACGACATGACAGCCGTTGCCAGCAACACCATATCTCCCACCCTCAACACCACCGACCCATTGGCCTGTTTGGCCATGACACCGGTCGATAAACGAACCGACCGCCCCCCCAAAACCCCCGAAACCGACTGTTCTTGATTTAATATACCCATTATCATTATTCCTTCATCACCGGATGTGGAGGCCGATGGCTGGCACCCTTTGTAACAAAACAACCCCATTGTATAGGGCGATGGGCAATTCGGTAAGCCCTTTGTGTTACCCCCCAATCTGGAAGAAAAGGTGAAAATAAAAAGAAGAGAAACCCCCACCCAATACAAAGAAGTCAGCATGCATCGCGCATACTGACCCAGCAGGGCCCCTCAACGAGGGCATTGGTCCCCCTCCATACACCCGTTAGTCTTTGACGCGCAATTGCAAGCGTTCAGCTAATTGGGTAAAAGAATCCAAATTGGTCCGACGCAAATACGCCATTAGACGTTTGCGACGGCCCACCAAAATCAACAGGCCCCGTCGGGTGTGATGGTCTTTTTTGTGTTGCTTTAAATGCCCCACCAAATGATTGATTCGTTCGGTTAACAACGCAATTTGAACTTCAGATGACCCTGTATCTTTGGCATGCAACTGAAAACCAGCCACGACTTCTTGATTTGATTTACGATTCGACATCCATATACTCCTTCAATTTAACACCAACCACTTCATCCCACCAAAGGCCACGCATGGTAACACGATCACACCCACTCGACAATTCACGCCTGGCCAAGGGACAAAAACCATGTCATGAGATCCCACGGAGCGTGATAATCAAACGACCCAGATTGGCAGGCGGCTTCGTGATAATGGAGCGTCCCATCTGGTGCCAACCCTGGGGCCATCACTGCCACCGGAACCGCTTCTCGAACATGGGTTTTGAGTGCACAGGGGGTGGGATGATCGGGCAATACCATCATGGCCACATTACCACGTTGGGCCGCATCATCCATCAAAGGGCCTACCACCTGACGATCGAAATCCTCGATGGCCTGGCATTTTTTTGCCACATCCCCCAAGTGGCCACATTCATCGGGGGCTTCGATGTGGACATACACAAAATCATGCTGGTCTAGTAACCCACGGGCAGCGGACACTTTTCCCTCATAATTCGTATCCAAAAACCCTGTGGCACCCGGCACAACGGGATATAACAACCCCGTCAATTGGGCCAACCCCCGCAACAAATCCACTGCGGTGACAATACCGCCCGTTTTACCATGACGGTCTTTAAACGCAGGCAAGTGGGGGGTGCGTCCTGGGCTCCAAGGCCAAATATCGGTCACCATCGGTTCGTGGCGTGACTGACGCTCCTGATTAACAGGATGATGACGCAAGACCTGACGGCACCGGTCAATAATCGCAGTCAATACCGCCTCCCCTTCCCCACGGGGCCAATGATCGGCAACCGACTGGTCGGTAAGATCGTGAGGCGGAACGGTATGCAACACCCCCACCGGTTTAGACACCACCAAAATATGGCGGTATCCCACGCCGGGATAAAACCGGGCCCCCATATCGGCTACCGCCTCATGGAGGCTTTCTACCACACGACGACCCGCCTCTGACCCAATATGGCCTGCCGTAAAACTGGCCATGTGGCCTTGTTCAATGGTGACCAAATTGCAACGAAACACCATGTCATCCGGGTCCAACACGATTCCCATGGCCGCCGCCTCAATCGCCCCCCGACCCGTGTAATAGTGCCGAGGGTCATACCCCAACAACCCCATATTGGCCACATCCGAACCGGGGTAACATCCCTCCGGCACCGTCCAACACATCCCCCCCTGACCCTGAGACACCAAACGATCCATATTCGGGGTATGGGCCACCTCCAAGGGTGTACGATGACCCAAAGAGGGAATGGGCCAATCGGACATCCCATCCCCCAAACACACCACGAATTTCATTCCCATTTAACCCGCCCCCACTTGATTGATCAGGGGTTCAATCACGGATAAAATCGCCGACTGGGTTTTACCCACTTTTACCGGTGAAGGCGAAATCTCAATGGCCCGATTGGGGTCTTTAAGGCCATGACCGGTGACGACACTGACCACCACCGAGCCAGGCTCAAAACCGTGGGTACGGTGAAACTGCAACACACCGGCCACACTGGCCGCCGATGCAGGCTCAACAAACACCCCATCATAACGGGCCAGTTCAATTTGGGCTTGGGTCATCTCCTCATCCGTTACGGCCGCCACCAACCCGTTGGATTCGGATACCGCCGCCATCGCCCCCGACCAACTGGCAGGATTCCCAATGCGAATCGCGGTGGCAATGGTTTCAGGATGCTCAATCGGATGGCCATGCACCAAGGGAGCCGCCCCTGACGCCTGAAAACCCAGCATCTTGGGAAGACGTGTCACACGCTGATGGCCCCAATACTCCGTGTACCCTTTCCAGTATGCGGTGATATTACCCGCATTGCCCACCGGAATGGTGTGGTAATGGGGGGCATCCCCCAAGGCATCCACCACTTCAAATGCACCCGTTTTTTGACCCTCAATACGGTATGGATTGACACTGTTCACCAACGTGATCGGATAGGAATGGGTAATGTCACGCACCAATTGAAGGGCCTCATCAAAGTTGCCTTCTATTTGCACCACTTGGGCCCCATGCATCATGGCCTGAGACAATTTACCCAATGCAATTTTGCCATCGGGAATCAACACCACGCATCCCATTTGGGCTTTGGCCGCATAGGCCGCCGCCGATGCCGATGTATTACCCGTGGACGCACACATCACCACCCGGGCACCATCTTCCTTGGCCTTGGTGATGGCCATGGTCATCCCCCGATCTTTGAAGGACCCAGTGGGATTGAGGCCTTCAAACTTCACATACCACTCAATGGGCAAGCGATGGGTGGCAACATAATTGGTCAGGGGAATCAGGGGTGTATTTCCCTCACACAATGAGACCACCGGGGTAGCATCCGTCACCGGCAAAAACGATCGATAATGATGAATGAGTCCAGTCCACACCGTTCTACCCTCCTATGACGCCGCAATCAACCGAATGGTTTGATGCCGCCGCGATCCCACCGATATCAATGAAATGGGCACCCCTGCCTGATGTGACACATACTCAATGTAACGTTTGGCGTTGGGTGGCAAATCAGCATAATGGGTAACCCCCGAGGTATCCGATTGCCATCCAGGCAAGGCATCATAAAGCGGCTCGGCCTGGGCAAATTCATCATGATCCAACGGAAACTCGGTCAACACCCGGCCACCGGGCAATCGATACCCCGTACACACCATCACCTCGGGACACTCGTCTAATACATCCAATTTGGTTAAGCAAATGTCGGTGACGCCATTGACACGAACCGCATACTTTAACCCCACCATATCCAACCAGCCACACCGCCGGGTACGGTTGGTCGTGGTGCCAATTTCAGCCCCACGGACTTGCAACATGGTGCCAATCTCATTGCATTGTTCGGTTGGAAAAGGCCCTTCACCCACCCGGGTCACATAAGCCTTGGCCACCCCCACCACCCGAGACACCCGATTAGGGCCAATTCCCACCCCCGTACACGCCCCGCCCGCAATGGGACTAGACGACGTCACATAAGGATAGGTGCCATGATCCACATCCAAAAACGTGCCTTGAGCCCCCTCTAAAATCACCTGCTGACCCGACGAAATGGCCTCATTGATCAAGCAAGAGGTGTCGGCCATAAAGGGTGCCAATCGCTGACCCAAGGCCACATACTGTTGCCAAACGTCCTCTAATACCAAGCCAGAATCCGGCAACACGGTGTCCCAGCGAGCTTGTTGAAGCAAGGCCAAGAACCGATCCGGTTTTAACAAGTCCAACAATCGAATCCCACGGCGTGACACTTTGTCGGTGTAAGCAGGACCAATTCCCCGTCCGGTGGTGCCAATTTTATTGCCACCGCGCGACAATTCTTGCTGACGGTCCAAAACCCGATGGTAGGGCAAAATCACATGGGCAATACTGGATATTTTAAATTTCTCCGGGGAAATTAAAATGCCTTCTTGGGTCAGGGCATCCATTTCGCCACACAACCCCTCCGGATCGATGACCACGCCATTGCCCAATACCGACACACAAGAATCGTATAAAATACCCGACGGAATCAAATGCAGTTTAAATTTTTTGTCCCCCACCACCACGGTATGCCCGGCATTGTTGCCGCCCTGATAACGGACCACCCACTCCACCTGTTCAGCTAATATATCGGTGATTTTACCTTTGCCTTCATCGCCCCACTGGGCCCCTACTATAACGGTTACTGTCATGCCTTCCCTCACTTCTGAATACCACCCATTGATCCCCCTGGGCATCATGTCATGCCAAACGGGGCATTGTAACACCGTTTTCATTGAATATCACGTGTTAATTTTTGGGTGGATGGTCGGCCTATCAAAAACCCATGATGATCTGCCCCGCCGTACCCAACAAGACAAGACCCCAATAAAAAACCATCCATCGGATACCCAACATCAAGCCTAACTCTATTAGGTTGGGGGTGGCATCAACGTTTCAAAAAGAACCTGAAATACAGGGGGCAAACACAACCCATTGCCAGCATGAAGTGCTTGATAAAACCCATGATTCAGCGACCCCAATCGATGAACAGTGGCAATATATGGATAGTGCTGACGACAAGTGCTTAAATCCGTCAACAAAGACTGCAACGGTTCATCCACATACCCGTTACGACGATGAGGGGGGCGACCCGTCCATAAGGGGATCAAGAGTTGATCACGGGATTCGTTTTTCAACGGAACCCCCCGAATCAACCGATCAATCTGAATCATCATCTCCATCCATCGGCTGTGCGACATGGCAACAGACAAGGTCACGTCTTGGGCAAGAGGTACCCGAAGGGCCGTCATCATGTGTGCATGTAACGAAGGGTCGAGGCAAAAAATCGTCTTTGAATCGATGGTGGCCATTGAAAATGAAGAGCCCGTTAATTCAGTACGCGTAAGGTCCACGTGATGAAACGTACACGCATTAAAATCATGATGCGACAGCCTAGCCCCAACCAATGATGCCCCAGAGAAGTCGATAGTGTGCAGCATTCGTTTTAACGGTTCCCTCGCAACCCTAACAGGTGCTCCCTCAGCCGATAGCGTCGCCTGTGACGCAGTAGGCGGAGTCCAATGATCAAGGCGTAACCCCCTAAAATCCAAACGAGGAAGCACAGAATTGCGATTGGCTCTGGCGATACGGGTGCTTAAGCATTCATTGACAATCATCCGGATATCCGTTCGGTCCTGGGTTAATTGAGCCAAGCGTTCAGAAGAAATCATGGAAGAAATGGAGTCAAACACCGCACGTTGGTGGTCAACCGACGTACCCGGCACAAAGTATTCAGACCAATGGGTTGGCAACCCATTGGGGTGTAAGGACCCTAGTGCCGCTGCCGGTGATGCCCCCATCGCGCTTGGGGGTGGAGCAGAAGAGGAAGGAGGGGGAGTAGATACAGCAGATGAAGAAGTGGGTTGCATGATAGATGCCTTTCATCTCATTTTAGAGATCATGACACGATTGCCCATGTTGTGGCGGGGTTATCGAAAAAAACAGGGTCATGATTTCAGTCAAAAAACCACGACGTCGTAACCGATCTGGGCTGGGCCCCATTGATGGAAGAATGGACGGCAGAATGATCATTGGATAAGGAAAGCCCCCCACATGTACCCAAGGGTCCCTATACCACTTACGAAAGGCCCTCTTCTGTGCAACATGCCCAGCCTGGTCGAATAAACGAGATAAGGGAAGTCAAGATGAGCCAACGCGTCCATTCACTCTTGATTGACTATGGGACGAATGGGGTGAAGCTGATACACTGATGCCCCATGAAAAGAGCTGCCACCAGCCCCATAAAAAGAGTAGCCACCAAACGGCTACCGCTTCACCCGATCGACGATATCGCCCCCCCATCGGTTGGGCGTCAATGGCTCGGAACAGGTGCCCTGATAGGGGCCATTGCGATGATCATGACAGGGTGTCAATCCCCCCGCATCACCGTCTCCGATGTCCCCATTGATGCACCAATTGCCTTGACCAAGCCCCAAACAACCGCATCCTGGAAAGGTACCCCCCCGTCCAATTGGATCCCCAAGCCAGCCGGGGCCTTTCTTTTGGCACGGTTTGATATTCCCATTCAAACCGATCGGATGGACGCCTCAGTGTCAATGTTATCAGGTGGTGCCGGCGGCTTATTGGGTAATGTGAACCGATGGCGAGGACAATTGGGTTTGGCACCACTTACCACCCCGCCCCCCACCGAATCTATTCTTCTTAATGGGGCTGCTTACCAGCTGGTCGTCATCCGGCACACACCCCACAGCATGGCGGTGTATATGCATCAAAAGGGGGACAATACGTGGTTTTTTAAAGTGGTAGGGCCCTCCCGTCAATTGACCACTGCCCAGCGTGCCATGGAAACCTACATCAAGGGTGGTCAATGGGAATAATCAGCCGACGACTCATCGCGTTTTGGTCTTCCTTGCAGTTAACCGTCTGCTTATTGATTGCCATGGGGGTGTTGGTATTTTTCATGACCCTTTACCAGGTCGAAACCGGTATTTACGTGGCCAACCAACGGTATTTTGGCCAGGCATTCATCTGGTGGCAATCCCCATGGGGGGACATCCCGGTGTTTTTAGGTGGGGGGGTGTTGGGGGGATTGTTGGTTGTGAATTTATTGGTGGCCCACATCACCCGGTTTAAATGGACCAAAGCCAAAATCGGGCTATGGCTCACCCATGCTGGGTTGTTAACCTTGTTGATCGGATCGGGATTATCCGCCATCCAAACCATCGAAAGCCAAATGGTGATCCAAGAGGGTCAAACCGTATCGTATTCCGAACAACTCCGTACCACGGAATTGGCCATTGAAACCCCCCTGAGCCCAACCCAAAACCGACAGTGGTCCATACCCGAAGCGTTATTGAAACCAGGCCAAGTTCTACGTCCGCCCCAATTGCCCTTTGAACTGACCGTCACCCATTGGTATCAAAACACCCGACTCGAAATGAACGCCACCGTGGGACAAGGGTTACCAAAAGCCACGCACGGGCTCGGACAGCACATCACGGTGTTCCCGATGCCCCCCATTCTACGCGATGATTTTCGCAACCAGTCCGCCGTGCTTGTCACCCTCACCCAGGGCAAGCAATCACTTGGGACATGGCTGCTATCCACTGGATTGGGAGCCCCTCAATCCATTGTGCTAAATGGGGTCACCTATTCACTCTCATTACGGCCCCAGCGGGTTTATCACCCCTATCGCATTCGGTTGGATGAATTCTCCCATTCCTATTACACCGACACGAACACACCCAAACATTTCGCATCGGAAGTCACCGTTATAGAACCCGACGGCCATACCCACCGGGCCACCATTTCCATGAATCATCCCTTGCGAATGGGGGGTAACGCCCATTTTCAAGCGTCGTTTGGACAAGATGGCAAGTCAACGGTCTTACAAGTGGTGTCCAATCCCGGGTGGTGGGTACCCTATGTATCCACCGCCATCATGACCATTGGGTTACTGATTCATTTTGGTATCTCACTCATGCGGTATCGGAGGCAGCACCCATGAAAACCGCTTGGCAGTGGGCCGTGGTGGCATTGGTAGGGGGCATGGTATTAAGCGGACTCATCCCCCGCTCATCTGGCCCTATGAACTGGGAGGGACTAGGATCGGTACCGGTATTGCATCTGGGACGCGTCAAACCCCTGGATACAGTGGCACGATCGACCTTGTTGTCATTTAAAGGCAATCAGTCACTCAAAGGGGTCACGCCGTCGGTCCAATCCCCCACCGAGTGGCTGGTGACAGTGATGCTATATGGCACCGATGACATGCCATTGTTTATGGTGCGTCAGAGTGAGGTATTAAATGCCCTCAATCAAAACCCCGAATCCAAACCCGTGCTATCCTTTAAGGCCTTGCTACCCTACTTGTCTGTGATTGATACTTCGGCACAACACGCCCTATCCAAACCCAATGGCATGAGAACCCAAGCCGATCGGGAATGGATGAGATTGCGTCAAAACCTGTCGTTTTATACCCAGCTCAAAAACACGGCCCAACCGGAAGGGATCCCCTCTTTTTCGGTCTATGCCACCCGATATCAAACCGTATTGCCGACCTATCGTCCCCAATTGATGGCCCATCTATCCGGCGAATCAGTAGATAGCGGGATGGCGGAGTTGGTACTGTATTTTAAGCAGTTTCAGCACATTGCCAATGCCAGTGCGTTTCGTATGTGCCCCCCTGACGCTGGCAATGGGGTATGGAAATCGGTGGGGGATGGGTATTTGGTGGCATTAAAAGATCCCCATCCCCACCCAGTGGCCCCCTTGGTCACCGACGTATTGGGCGCGGTGGATGAAAAAAAACCCCGTGCCTTTAACGAAGCCGTCTCAGAATGGCAGCAAGTGGCCCATCGCCTGATACCCACTGAAACCCTGAAATGCCGAATAGAAGCCCAATTCAACCAGGGCGATGTGATGATGAAATGGCTGATGGTGTATGGGGGTGTGTCGTTGTTGGTCTTGATTGGTTGGTTATGGCCCAGACCGTGGGTCTTTACCTTGGCCACCCGACTGGCCTGGCTTGCCTGGATAGGACACACCCTCTCGATTGCGTTGAGAATGGCGTTATTGGGGCGTCCGCCCGTCACCAATTTATACACATCGGCAGTGTTCGTGGGATGGGTGGCCATTTTATTGGCCTTATGGATTGAACGGCGATCTCGGATGGGATTGGGCACCTTGGTGGCAGGGGTACTAGGATTTTTAACGTTATTAATTGCCCATCATTTATCGTTGCAGGGTGATACCATGGAAATGATGCAGGCCGTATTAGACTCCAATTTTTGGTTGGCCACGCATGTGGTCACCATCTGTATAGGGTATGGGGCGGTGTTTTTGGCGGGGGCATTGGCCAACGTAGGGGTGATTCGCTTGTTGTGTCGTCGGATGGACCCCGCGATGAAGACCAGCCTCACCCGCATGGTGTATGGCACCTTGTGTGTGGGTCTATTGTTTTCTTTTATCGGAACCGTATTGGGCGGTATTTGGGCAGATCAGTCTTGGGGACGGTTTTGGGGATGGGACCCCAAAGAAAACGGGGCTTTTATCATATGTGTGTGGGTGGCTGCGGTATTGCATGCCCGATGGGGCGGGATGATTCGGGAGCGTGGGCTGTGGGTGATGGCCATTTTTGGCAATGTGGTGACAGCTTTTAGTTGGTTTGGGGTCAATATGCTGGGTGTTGGGTTACACAGTTATGGGTTTATGGACCAAGCCTTTTTCTGGTTGATGCTATTTAATGCGTCCCAGTTGGTGATGATGTGGCTGGCCTTTTGGCCCCGATTGTTTACCCGATGATCTTACCTGCCGCCGAATGGGATGTGGCATTGCAAGAGTTAATCGGGTGGTTGCGGTTTGCATCGGTGAGTGCTGACCCTGCCTATCGGAATGACGTATTGGCCTGTGCCACCTATACGGCTGACCTCATGGCCCACTATGGGTTGTCGGTTACCCGTGTGGAAACCCCTGGAAACCCGGTGATCATAGGGACATGGCATGGGGCACCGCAGGCCCCCACCGTATTGATTTACGGACATTACGATGTACAACCACCCGATCCTGTGGCATTGTGGCATCATGGGCCATTTGACCCCGTCATACAAGATGGCCAACTGATTGCCCGTGGAGCATCGGATAACAAGGGGCAAATTTTTTGTCATTTAAAAGCCATTGAATATGGGTTACGAACCACCGGCACCTTGCCGGTCAATGTCACGGTCATCATCGAAGGGGAAGAAGAAACAGGGAGTGTGCATTTACCCGATGTCTTGCGATCCTATCGCGACATGCTGACAGCCGACATTGCATTGGTATCCGACACACCCATGCTGGCCGAAAACCGACCCTCATTATGCACCAGTTTGCGGGGGTTGGTATATATCGAACTAACCCTGACAACATTGAGCGGGGATTTGCATTCGGGTCAACATGGGGGGGCCGTACCCAATGCCATTGGGGCACTGGTCACATTGTTATCGCAATTTAAAGACTCAGACGAGCACATCACCATCCCTGGTTTTTATGAAGGGGTCCGGCCCATCCGTGCCGAACGATCGGCTGAAATTGCCGCATTGGGCTTTAACGCCGATACCTATGCCGCCAGCATTGGGGCACGTGAACTACTGGGGGAACGGGGGTTTCACCCTTATGAACAACGGTGGTACCGCCCCACGTTTGACATTAACGGTCTATGGGGGGGGTATACATTAGAGGGAGAAAAAACCGTCATACCGGCCCAAGCCCATGCCAAAGTCAGCATGCGACTGGTGGCCGACCAAGACCCCGATACCATCATTGCGTCATTTGGGCGTGCCATTGAGGCCATGACGCCATCGTATTGCCAGGTATCCTGGCATGTCTGCTCAAAAGCACACCCTGCGGTAGTCGATCCCCATCACCCCGCTGTAACAGCTGCGATGACAGGCTTACAACAAGCATTTGGGGTAACCCCTGTTTTTCAGGGGGAGGGAGGAACCATTCCGATTGTGGCAGAGTTTAAGCGGCTATTGGGACTGGACACGGTGTTAATGGGTTTGAATTTACCAGAAGACCGCATTCATGCACCCAATGAGCAAATGTCCCTGGCCAATATCCAACGGGGGATCGCCGCCTCAATGGGATTTTTAGAGGCATACGGTAAAACACCCGATTAGCCAAGACCTGAAGTTCTTGCAAGCTCAGGTAGGATCGTATAAAGTAAATGCCCCTGCTGATCCGGTAGCTCAGCTGGTAGAGCACTTGACTTTTAATCAAGTGGCCGCGGGTTCGAATCCCGCCCGGATCACCAGTGATCAAGCAAATCCTCTTCAACCAAAAACCAGTCAATAATGAGTCAAATCAGATAACCTGAGTAACTGCACAGGGTCATGGCACACAAAATCAATCAAGCCGGTTTGACTGGTTATAACAGGAACCCAGCATCACGGAAGGGAATACGGCCACCCGACCCACGACAATCAAAACACCCGCACCACCAGGCATTCAAATAAGACCACAAGTTATCAGGCATGCCACCGCCTACCCCCCTACCCCATCATGGCGACCACACGACGACCCATCCGTCATGCCCAGCAGACACCCCATGGGCCGCATATGGGGTGACAATGGGGCTTGGCCCACAATCCATAAAGGAGGATCGGTAGTGGCCACACGGGTGGCCAAATACGCACGGTGTGCGTCTACTACCAACGCACGGGTGCCACTGGTCCAATCGCGTCCCATCCATAAGGTATCACCGGTCTGCAACCCCCAATCCGGACAAGGGTCAGTTAACACAATGGCCCAGATGGCTTGGGCCACCGGATAAGACGGGGTGACGGATCATGAGATGGGGCCAGCATCGCAGAGGGGATAACGCCACCCGACCCACGACAATCAAAACACCCGCACCACCAGGCATTCAAATAAGACCACAAGTTACCAGGCATGCCACCGCCTACCCCCCTACCCCATCATGGCGACCACACGACGACCCATCCGTCATGCCCAGTAGGCACCCCATGGGCCGCATATGGGGTGACAATGGGGCTTGGCCCACAATCCATAAAGGAGGATCGGTAGTGGCCACACGGGTGGCCAAATACGCACGGTGTGCGTCTACTACCAACGCACGGGTGCCACTGGTCCAATCGCGTCCCATCCATAAGGTATCACCGGTCTGCAACCCCCAATCCGGACAAGGATCAGTTAACACAATGGCCCAGATGGCTTGGGCCACCGGATAAGACAATCGGGTTTGACTGGTCATGACATGGGCCCAGCAATCCGCTGGGGTAGGATACGGCCACTGAGAAAGTGAGAGAGAGATCGATGGCACCGTGAGACCCTCTGACAGGGGCTGGACATAGCCAGCCAGCCCCATCAAGGCCATATAATCAATACGTAATCCCTGGCTAATTTTATGTAACAAAGTGGGATGGGGATCCGGAATGCCACCGGTTTCCAATCGGGCCAATGTCGAATAGCTCACCTGAATGAGATGAGCCAATTCAACCAATGTGACCTGCCTGGCTTTTCGTGCTTGTCGAATGGTAACAGATAAAGAATCAGGAGAAAGATCCACAAACGCCCTTTCTACAATGAGTCCACGGACAGGGGTTAGACCGAAATAGCATCCATCACGTGACACGAGAATAAGGGTACTGTAGGCCAGAGCGAACGGAAAGGCAACACCTCGGCACCAAAACAAAGTGGTCTATTGGGTGGTTGCCCACACCCCCAATCCTCCCCCCAGGGACCTTGGCCATACAGGGGGGTATCGGGGGCCCCATCACGATGACGCCCCCGATACCCGACAAAACATAAGCCCTATCAAACGAACCGACCTCCCCCAACATAAAGCAGGGTTGATAGCCCCCCATTCAATCAAAAAATACGATGCATTAAATCCACTCATCGATCGGTAACTCAACACGACGTCGTAGCCATGACCCAGTGTATGAAAGACGCAAGTCAATGAAAGGATGATGATGAACCTTATTCAACCCATGAATGACCCCGGCCCGCATCCCACCAACGTCCCCCACCCTTTGGCACAAGCCACTCAGAACGCAACCGCCGCATTAGCGGCCATACAAGCCATGGAGAACCATCTGCCAGTCTCGGATCGGCGTCATGTGGGGTAAGTAAGAGGATCGTATCGTGATCAAAAAGGCCGCCATCCCCATCATGATGGCGGCCAAAACCTCACGGTGATGGATCATGATAAGTAAGCCATCATCCACCACGTCGATGCTCTTCACACTGATAAAACACCGTGCTGGCATTAGATCCCAAGCCTCACAAAAAAATGGTTGAAACAAAGCAGGGTAACCGAGGTCCCTTGCCCCACTAAATGACATCCACCACCAGAAAACCATCCGCCGATGCCTCGTCGGATTGGTCCAAGATAGCACCCATCGTTTTCAACCGAACCGCAGACACATCACACACTGCATTGGGTAACCCACACGATCCAACCGTACCAATTGGTATCCTCACCCCATCCGCACCAACATAACCCCCCCAACAGGGGGCCGCACAACCAAGTGAGAACCCAAAAGGCAATATCGCACCCTGGTAGCTCAAGCGTCACGGAACCATGTTAGGCATACCCCCTTATCACAAACGGTCTACACCGCTTCAGTGTGGTACGCCCGCCACAACATCCGTACCCGCTGTGTAAAGTCCGTCCATTCATACGGATACGGTGTCGTCACATCCATCACCGGTGACGGATGGAGCCCATCCAAACAAGGCGATACGACCAATACCCCCCCACTCCCCCTGGTCATTCGCTTAAATTGACGACAAAATGGCAGCATCGAGTTGGGGCCAAACTGATCATGAACCACCACCACCCGTACCCGATTGGGATACAATCTTACCATGGCCAACGCATCGGGTAAGGAATACACCACCTTCACCGGTACCCCCAATAACCCTTGCCATACCGCCGTTGACACCCGATGCGGGTCTACCATCAACAAAAATGTGTGCGTCATCGATCACCTTTCCCCCACTGGCACCCCTTATCAATGGGCACCACCGGATAAATTATATGTGATATAAATCATATTAAAATAATGATTATGTGTCAAATTTGAATATTGCGATCCGCCCCATGAACCAGTACCATCCGATCATGCCCAGACAAATCGGGAAATACCGAGGCAACCAAGCCTCGTTGGCGGGCCAACTGGTGCACGGCATCGGCCTGATGCCAGCCCATTTCAGCCAATAAGGGAACATGATGACGCTGTGCCAAGTGCATCAAACGACGATAAAAAGACGTCCCGTCTGTCCCTCCATCCAAGGCCATTCGGGGATCATGTTGCCTCACACTGGGGGATAAGTGGGCCCAATCCCCCGTGGGAATATAAGGGGGGTTACACACCATGATCGTATGAGGACCCAGCAAGGTGGGAGCCCCCGTGCACACCGAAAAAAAAGACCCCGCCTTTAGCACATGGTTATCACATGGGTGTCGCCGGTGATTCAGGCGGGTCAATTGCAAGGCACGCTGACTCACCTCCCATGAAACCACCTGAACATGGGGGCACTCTAAGGCAATCGTTAAGCCCATCACACCCGACCCTGACCCCAATTCCAACACCGTGTGCCAAGGGCCTCGCCTCAGCATCTGAACCGCCTTATCGACCACCCATTCGGTATCCGTTCGGGGTAACAACACCCCCGATCGAACCGCAAACAAGCGACCATAAAACAATGCCTCCCCCAACCACAATTCGATGGGATGGTCTTGATCAAGCCACGCCATCAAGGAACCCAATCGCTTGGATTCAACACGGGTGGGGGTCCCCCTATCAAAAGACGACGGTGCCGCCTTGGCCAATGCCTGACGCCACTCACCCAGGGGCACCCCCCATTGACGACGACCCAGCGCCACCAAGCGTTGCCAATCCGCCCGGTCTTTAATCGAGTCGACTAAGTCGTTCCATTTGGTCATTGCTGATAAGGGCATCAATTAAGCCATCTAACCGACCATCCATAAACTCATCCAATGAATGCAGTGACACATTGATGCGATGATCCGTGACACGGTTTTGGGGATAATTGTAGGTACGAATTTTTTCGGATCGATCCCCACTACCCACCTGTTCTTTGCGTAGGGACGATTCTTGGTTCCGACGACTTTCGGCCTCTTTTTCCATCAATCGGGTGGTCAAAATACGCAAGGCTTTGTCTTTGTTTTGAAACTGAGACCGCTCGTCTTGGCACACCACCACCGTGCCCGTTGGCAAATGGGTAATACGAATCGCTGAACTGGTCTTGTTCACATGCTGCCCCCCCGCACCCGAGGCACGAAAGGTGTCGATTTTAAGGTCCTTGGGTTCGATTTTAATATCCAACTCATCGGCTTCGGGTAAAATGGCCACCGTTGCCGCAGAAGTATGAACCCGCCCCGATGCTTCGGTATCGGGTACCCTTTGCACACGATGGGTCCCACTTTCGTACTTGAGCCGACTAAATGTGCCTTTCCCCAATACCGAAAACACAATTTCTTTTAGCCCCCCCAGACCCGTCTGTGCCTCGGATAATACCTCTAACTTCCACCCCATACGGTCTGCGTAACGTTGATACATCCGAAACAAATCCGCCGCAAACAAGGCCGCTTCTTCACCGCCCGTACCCGATCGAATTTCAACCATCGCATTTTTGCGATCATTGGGGTCTTGGGGAATTAAATACAGCTGCAACTGGCGGGCCAACCCGTCTTTTTTTTCATTTAATACGGCCCACTCAGCTTTGGCCATGTCACGCAATTCAGGATCTTGTGCCAGTGCGTCCAATTGCAGCATGTCCGAAACACATGACTCATAGTTAGCATAAGTGGCCACCATGGGTTCTAACTCCGAATGACGACGAAGCAACTCCTGATACACCCCTCGATTGGACATGATCTCGGGATCCGCAATTTTGAGCTCAATGTCACGGTAGGATGCAACCAATTCAATAAAGCGAGACCGCATGGCAGCATCCATCGTATAAGCCCCCCTTGGCTATTGAAGGTTGTATTTCTTTTTGAATTTTTGAATGCGGCCTTCCGCATCCACCATTCGGTTTTCACCCGTAAAAAAAGGATGACACTTCGAGCAAATGTCAACACGAATAGATGGCAACGTGGAACCAGATGCAAATTCGGCACCACACGCACAGGTGATGGTAAGGGCACGATAAACGTACTCTTTTTGGGGGGATTTTATTTTCTTGGTTGCTTCTTTAGCCATAAACACTCCTTGGGCTTAGGGAAAAACGATCGATCAGAGAATTGACAAACGCCCAATCAAACGGAAGATCACAATAGAAAAGGCGTCCTGCATAACAGAGCCCAAACTTTACCGGTCTTACCGAAAAAAGTCAACTCAGACCCCGCCTTTTTTATTGTAGTGACAACCTACCACCCACCCTCATTGTCTTACTCGAACCCATCGTCCACCGGTACCGGGGGAGGGGTTTGAGACCGAATCAGGGCCACCAACTCCGCCACCGAATGGGGCCCCAAGTCCCCACTACGATCTCGAAGGGCGATCACACCGGCCGCCGCTTCTCGCTTGCCCACAATGCCAAGATAGGGAATCCGTTGGGTAAGCCCCTCTCGGATTTTATACCCAATTTTTTCGTTGGAATGGTCCACTTCTACCCGAATGCCCTCAGACAAAAGGGTTCGTTTTAACGTGTTTAAATAGGGTGCCGTCTCGTCGGACACACTCAACAACCGCACATGAACCGGTGCCAACCACACCGGAAAACGCCCCTCGTAATGCTCAATCAAAACGCCCACAAACCGTTCAATCGACCCTAATAATGCCCGATGAATCATATAAGGGCGATGCTTTTGACCATCCGAACCGATATAGGTCATCTCAAAACGTTCCGGCAAGTTAAAGTCAAATTGGATGGTGGAACATTGCCATTCTCGACCAATCGCATCACGAATTTTAATGTCAATTTTAGGGCCATAAAACGCCCCCCCCCCTTCATCGACCTCATATGGTAGACCCGCACGCTCAATGGCTGATTGAAGTGCGGCTTCAGCGGTTTGCCATCGATCCAGATCCCCCACATATTTTTCTGCGGGACGCGTCGATAAATACACCCTGACCTCTTGAAAACCAAATACCGACAAAGTATGAAAACACAATCGTAATACACGGGCCATCTCATCGTGCACCTGATCAGGGGTACACACGATATGGGCATCATCTTGGGTAAACCCACGCACCCGCATCAACCCATGCAACACACCCGAACGCTCATACCGATACACCGTACCCAATTCAGCAAATCGCAACGGAAGGTCACGATAAGACACCTGTTGGGATTGAAAAATGGCCACATGAAAGGGGCAATTCATGGGCTTGGCATAATAATCTTGGTGATCAAAGGTCATAGGGGGAAACATCCCCTCACGATAAAAATCAAGGTGGCCACTGGTCTCCCACAAACTGGACCGTCCCAGATGAGGCGTCACCAGCAACTCATACCCGTGGGCCAAATGGGTATCCCGCCAATAAGATTCAATCACATGGCGCAACTTGGCCCCCTTGGGATGCCACAAAATAAGCCCCGGCCCTATATCGTCCGATATGCTAAACAATTGCAGGGTTTTCCCCAATACCCGATGGTCTCTTTTTTGGGCTTCTTCTTGCTGCAATAAAAAAGCATCCAATGCCACTTGGGTGGCAAAAGCCGTGCCATAAATACGTTGCAACATGGGATTTTGTTCCGACCCCCGCCAATACGCACCCGACACCCGCAATAGCTTCACCACGCCGATATCACCTGTGTGCGCCACATGCGGACCCCGACACAAATCGGTAAACGGGCCATTATGAAAAAAAGAATAGGTAGGCAAATTCAAGGAGTCGATCAACTCTAATTTGTAGGGTTGATCAGCCATGCGGGCCATGGCGTCTTCTCGTGATACCACGTCCGATGTAAACGGTTGCTGTTCGGACAAAATGCGCTGGATGTCCATCTCGAGGGCCACCAAATCATCGGGAGTCAGCGGACGAGGCAAGTCAAAATCATAATAAAACCCCTCGTCAATGGCAGGCCCAATACCCAATTTGGCATCCGGGAACCGACACAAAACAGCCTGAGCCAACACATGAGAGGCCGAGTGACGACGCTCAGCCAACCAAGGATCAGCGGCTAGTTCAGGCTGATGGGTAACCATAGGGCATCATCCATATCGTCGTCATCTGCCATCATGTCTTGAACCGAAAAATCAGGGCTAAGGGTGGCCAACAAGCGTTTAATATCCCGCTCTGGGGGAATACGAACCAGGCCATCCTCATCCGGATAGCGCAAGGAGGTGACACCTCCCTTGGCCATGGCAAACAAAGCAGGGTCGACTTTATAAACCTTCCGAACCCGCTGTTCGGATTTTTTTTGCCCCCCTACCGCCTCATGAATAAGGGCAGGGCCATCCATGATGGTTCCCAATGCCTGTTTGGCCACAGAGGCAATTTTTCTTGCAATGGATGACTGTAGCTTGATAATGGCATCCGCCTCAGTTGCAGCAGCACCTTTGCAACCAGGAAACGATGTACAAGTCGCCATAAACCGACTTTTGGTACGGGTAATCACAATTTCAAGTTTGGTGTTTGATTGCATAGAAGGTATCCCTTCGAATCGAAAATAGTATTAACACAACAGCCCACTATGGCAGACAACAGCAGGACAAACGCATACTCAACCTGGATCATACCAAACCAACCCCATTGATGCCACCATATACCATATAAGTCATGATACTTTTTTTGTGGCCCCCTTAAATCCCCCCACCTTGTGCCCCATCCAAAACCCAATTCCCGCACTTATTTCTTAAACAGGGATTGGGTCGGTCACTTGTGAACCTGACGATTGGTATCTTACACTATCACCATGGATGCTGCCACCTTGGGAAATCGCATCAAAACACGTCGTGAGTCCATGCGTCTTAGTCAGGTACAATTGGCCCACAGCCTTCACTTAAGCCCCCAAGCCATTTCAAAGTGGGAACGGGGATTGAGTATGCCCGACGTGTCGTTGCTGCCCTTGTTGAGTCAATTCTTACATGTGTCGTTGGATGATTTACTAGAGGTAAGCCAACCCCGCCAAGCCACCCTACAAGTCACCGTCATCACCACCAGCATGCGGGGATTTGCCCATACCGCCGCTCAATTACCACCCCACCAGGTGGCTCATACCTTAAATGGCTGGTTTCTGACCTTAACTGAATGCGTGGTGGGCCATCAGGGGATTCCGGTCAAATATGTGGGCGACGGGTTTTTGGGGTATTTTACAGGAGACAATCAAACCCATCAGGCATTGGCCACTTGCCACGACCTCTTCACCATTCCGATGGGGGATTTGGTGGTGGGGTTGGTACAAGGACCCGTCTACATCGGGGCCATTGGCCACCCTGATTATGCCCAACTGGATTTAATCGGGGATGTGGTGAACCAATCTTTTTTACTGAATCAATGGGTGTCCGCCGCGGGTTTTAAAGTGGGAATTCATGACCCCAACGCACCCATTCCCATTATCGCGGAAGGGGTGGCGTTGGCATCTGAACGGGTCAGCATTCGGGGGTGGTAGCCGATTGAACAGGGGCGTGAGTGGGAATGGCACACCCGGGCAATGAACGATCATGGGGTACCACCCCATACCCCATCAGCCTGACGCCCGCCTCACTCACTTGTATGCATTGACCGGGCAATGAGCCCACCCACCCCATCTCCTCAGGGTCTCCTGACCCAGTCCAACGGGCATCCAATACCACCCCGTCACTCACCTTGAGCCATACGACCCACCGGTCCTTTCCTTCTCCCATGGGACCCTCATGCAAGGCATAATCAAACCGCATGCGATGATAATCGGGAATCCACAAGGTCCAAGGATCTAGGGGTGCCATTGGGTCAACACCTCCCTAAGGTATGCAATGTCTTGCGACGTGGTACCCCACCCCATGCTCATGCGAAACACACCCCACTGGGCCTCGGGCGACAACCCAATCGCTTTTACCACGTGAGATGGCTCGATGCTACCAGTCGAACACGCTGAACCCGCCGATATCGCAATGCCATCCATATCCAAACGCCGTACCACCGCATCGCCTTTGTATCCATGAAAATAGGCGGCAACCGTCGACGGTAGGCTATGGGGCGCCACCAAGACACCCCCGTAGTCCAAAATGATCTGCTCCAATTGGGTTTTAAGGGGGGGCAAATGGGCCACCATGGACTGGGTCAAGGCCATGATCACCGCCTCGGTCCCCGCCACAATAAGGGGCATGCACTCGGTACCCGATCGCCACCCATTTTCTTGCCCTCCCCCCTGAATCAGTGGTTGGGGGAACCCAGGTATTCGACCACACCCGATGGCCACCCCTTTGGGCCCCCCACATTTATGGGGGGCCATGGTCACCATATCAAAGCAAGACCACTCAATGGGTGTTTTACCCACCGCTTGCACCACATCCGAGTGAAACCACGCCCCATAAGACCGCACCATCTCCGAAATCGCCTCAACCGGCTGCCGTACCCCCAATTCATTGTTCACCATCATCACGCTCACCAAGCGTGTAGCCGGGGTCAACAATTCGGCCAATGCGGCCATGTCAAGGATGCCAAACGAATCGACAGGACACTCACTCACCTGAACCCCCATCGATCGTACCCATTGGGCCGCCCGCTGTACACACGGATGTTCGATGGCCGACACAATCAGGTGAATCGGGTCGGTCGTGGACTGGGCCATCACACCCAAGGAATACAGCCACTGGGTATTCAGTTCAGACCCTGACCCCCCAAACCAAATGCCTTCCCGGGGAAACCCGGTTAAGTCAGATAAGGCCGTGCGGGCAGTTTCGATGGCCACCCGGACACTGCGTCCCTCATAATGGGCACTAGAAGGATTGGCATACTGTTGCCACAACCCGCTCATTCGATCGGCAATATGGGGATGAAGGGGAGCCGTGGCATTCCAATCCAAATACACTCGTGTCATGCCATGCAGTATACACCAACATCCGATCTGATATACCAAGAGGTGAGTGAAGCACCCAATCACTAAGGGGGCAAGGAATACCCATCGAGCACGGCACGCCATCCATGAAGTCTCGCTGAACCGGTTCGTGCCATGTCAACCGGTTGCCCAACAAGATGATGTCACTCACTGATCAATCGACCTTACCTCCCGTCTCAGGTTGTAGTAGGAATAGCAGCGTGGCAACTGAATACAGGCACAAAGGCCACCCCACATCACCAACCCGTCACCCATTGTCAGGGAGTGGCCATGGTGCCAAAACACTGTTAGAATGGCGACGTGTTTTGGGGGTGTTACAAGGTATTTAAACCCCTTTTTCCCCTCATCATACATGGCGATTGGTGTCGACCTTACAATTCAAGGAGGAGTACAATGGGAGTGTTAGTAGGTAAACCCGCCCCTAATTTTAATGCCAAAGCCGTCATCAACGGTAATGAAGTGGTGGACTCATTTGAACTGGCCGATTTTCATGGCAAATATGTCGTTCTGTTCTTTTATCCCTTTGATTTTACATTTGTGTGCCCCACTGAACTCCATGCGTTTCAATCGGCACTACCTCAATTTGAAGCACGCAATACCCAAGTGATCGCCTGTTCAACCGATTCGTGGTTTTCACATTTGGCCTGGCTATCTACGCCCAAAGCCAAAGGGGGGATTCAAGGGGTGACGTATCCTATCATTGCGGATTTTAATAAAACCATTGCCGCTGACTATGATGTACTCATTACCCAAGATGGCCCAATAGGGGCTTCATATCGCGGGTTATTTTTGATTGATCAGCAAGGCATTGTTCGCCACCAACTGATCAATGACACCCCCCTCGGACGCAGCACCGACGAAGCCTTGCGGTTGCTTGATGCCCTGCAATATTATGAAAAAAATGGCGAAGTCTGCCCGGCCAATTGGAAAGATGGCCAGGATGCCATGAAAGCCACCCGCGATGGCGTCGAGGCCTATTTTTCACGCTAATCTTGACCAATAAAAGGAGTGCCCCATGCCCATTACATTGCCGCCCTTGCCCTATGCCTACAACGCACTAGAGCCCGTGATCGATGCCAGAACCATGGAAATCCATCACACCAAGCATCATCAGGCTTACATTACCAACCTGAATACCGCCATTGCGGGCACTCCCTTCGAAACCCAATCCGTTGAGTGGTTGTTAACCCACCTAGCCGAATTGCCAGACACCTTACGTCCCACCGTCCAAAACAATGGGGGGGGAGACTACAATCACCGCTTGTTTTGGGACATCATGGCCCCACCAATCCAGGAAGATAATGCCCCCAATGGGGAATTAGCCCTTGCGTTAACTCAAAAGTGGGGGTCATTTGATGCCTTTAAAACAGCCTTTGAAACCGCCGCCAAAACCCGTTTTGGTAGTGGGTGGGCATGGCTATCGGTTACCCCTTCAGGTGAGTTGTCCGTATCGTCTACGCCCAACCAAGACTCACCACTGATGACCGGTCATACCCCTGTGTTGGGATTGGACGTTTGGGAACATGCGTACTATCTGACGTACCAAAACCGTCGGCCCGACTACGTGGGGGCGTTTTGGAAAGTGGTGAATTGGGAGCGTGTTGCCCAACGGGTCACCGCAGCCCTCGCCACGGCATAACCAAGCGGTGGTGGGTATCCAATGAGTGTGTTGCCCGTCTTGATACACCCCCACCCCCTCTTGCGACAAGTCGCCGAACCGGTCACCGATTTTGGACGTCCGGTGTTGTCATTGGTTCGTAACATGTTTGACACCATGATCAAAATGAAGGGGGTCGGCTTGGCCGCCCCCCAAGTGGGTATTGGCTTGCGTTTGGTAGTGGTGGGTTACAAGCAACATCAAATGGCCCTCATTAATCCCACGATTGTGGCGCAATCGGGCGAAGAATGGGGAGAAGAAGGATGCTTGAGTTTACCAGATGTAAACGTGGTCGTGCCACGAAGTACCCGTATTACCGTCACCGCCCACACCCCCAGTGGTCGCCCCATACAACTCAACTCTTTGGGGGGGTATGTGGCCCGTATTATTCAACATGAAATGGATCACCTCAATGGTATTTTAATTATCGACAAAGGAGAGGCCTCGCATGACCGTATTATCCATTCATAATGGGGTGGCACCCCTGGGTGTTGGCACTGACGAATCGGGCACCCTAACCATTGCGGGCCTATCGGCACGGGAATTGGTTAATCGATTTGACTCTCCCTTATACGTCATGGACGAAGCCACCATTCGGCATCAGTGCCGGCTTTATACCCGAACCCTAGGCGATGTATACCCCAACCATATGGTGGTATTTGCAGGCAAGTCTTGCCTCAATTTGGGTCTGCTCAATCTCATGGCCGAAGAAGGATTGGGAGTGGATGTGGTCTCCGCTGGGGAGTTGTTAACCGCATTAAAAAGTAACATCCCCATCCCATCAATTGTATTACATGGCAACAATAAATCCGTTGCCGAATTGGACATGGCCCTGAGTCATTCGGTGCGGATCGTGGTCGATCATGAAGCCGAGCTTCACACCATATTACAATTGGTCGAGCAGCGGGGGTTGATTGCCCGCATCATGTTTCGCTTAAAACCGGAAATCGAAGCCCATACCCATGACTTTATCAAAACAGGGCACATCGATTCCAAATTTGGTATCGACCAAACCGATTTGTTGCGGTTGGTACGATTGATCAAAGACCATCCCAAAATACGATTTTTGGGATTACACAGTCATATTGGGTCACAAATTTTTGACGTGGATCCTTATGTAACATTGGCTGATTTGATGGCCACGCACACCATTCGAATCAGTGAAGAATTGGGTCGACCATTGGATGAAATCAATTTAGGCGGTGGCATCGGCATTCAGTATGTGGCCAGCGATGATCCCATGCCCATTCCCGATGTGATCAGCCGAATGGCGACCCGGTTAAAAGAGCGTTTTGATCGGGTAGGCTATCGACACCCCAAGTTGATAGTGGAACCCGGGCGTTCGATTGTGGGCACCGCTGGGGTTACCCTTTACACCGTGGGGGCCATTAAGGAGATACCCGGCATTAAGACCTATGTGTTTGTGGATGGGGGAATGGCCGACAACATCCGCCCCATGTTGTATCAATCACAGTATACGTATTGCAATGCCAGCCAAGCCCATCAGGAGGCCACCGAGCCCTATGCCATTGCCGGACGGTATTGTGAATCAGGCGACGTGTTGACCCATCGCACCCTCTTGGCACCGGTATCAGTCGGAGACCTGATTGCCGTGTTTGGCACAGGGGCTTACAACTACACCATGTCATCTCAGTACAACCGTACCGCTCGACCCGCCATGGTATTGGTAAGCCATCAAAAAGCCACCACCCTTATCGAACGTGAAAGCCTGGATGACCTGTTGCGATTGGACGTTGTGTAATGACCTGGGTATTAAGTTGGCATCACATGGCCATGGGATTGGACTTGGCCATTGTGTTTTTGATTACCTATCGGGTATTAAGTTGGATATCCAGTACCCATTCTGAATCATTGGTAAGGGGGTTTCTGGCGGTATTTGCACTCTTTGCGGTGAGTAAAGTGTTGCATTTTACCACGTTAGGATGGTTGATGGGGTGGTTTGCCCAAGGGCTGATGGTCTTGATTATCGTGATTTTTCAACCTGAATTAAGACGGGTTTTAGAGCGTATCGGTAGCAGCCGTTGGGTCGGCAATTGGTCAAGTCAACGGCCACGTTATCAAGGCATTGCGGCCATCAAGCAATTGCTAAAAGCAACCGAACGGTTTTCACAAGAACGGGTGGGGGCCTTGATGGTGATTGAATCAGGTATTCACCTGGGACAATACGCCGACTCGGGGATCCCCATTCACGCCACCATTACCAGCGAACTATTGTGTTCGTTGTTTTGGGGAAAATCCCCAACCCATGACGGGGCCGTCATCATTCGTGACCAATCCATCGTGGCAGCGGGTTGCCTGTTACCCCTTTCGAATAGTTTGATTCATGATCGTCGGTTGGGAACCCGGCACCGTGCCGCATTGGGCCTGAGTGAGGTATCCGATGCCATTATTATTGTGGTGTCAGAAGAAACCGGCATTATTTCGATTGCCGAAAATGGCAATTTAACACGTTATTTAACCAAGCAAGCTTTAGAAACCCGATTGTTTAATCTATACAAAGAAGACGAGCCCTCATCACCATGGGCCAATGTATGGCGAAAGTTGAAAACACGATGAAATACCCCCATGGGATTCAAAAAAAGGGCCGTACCACCATGGTCACCGCCTACGATGCGTTTTTTTCTCAGTTATTAGAAGAAGCGGGGGTCGATGCCATCTTGGTGGGTGATTCATTGGCCAACATGGTGCAAGGCCATCGCACCACCCTCCCTGTCACCATGGACCAAATGCTTTATCATACCGAAATGGTGGTGCGGGGTGCCCCCCACACATTGGTGGTGGCAGATATGCCCTTTTTAAGTGTTGAAATTAGCATCGAAGAGGCCGTGCGACACGCCGGCATGTTAATCAAGCAAGGGGGAGCCGGGGCCGTGAAGGTCGAGACGCACCCGCGGGTGGTGCCCATGATGAACGCCATGGTGGCCTCAGGCATTCCGGTGATGGCCCACATTGGGTTAACACCGCAATGGGTTCACATGTTAGGGGGGTATAAAAAACAAGGCACCACCCCCATTGGGGCGGAACAATTGTGTGCCTTGGGGTTAGAAGCCAGCGAGGCAGGGGCCTTTGCGGTGGTACTAGAACACATGCCCGATAAAGTGGCCCACACCATCACCCAAACCGTGCCCATTCCCACCATCGGAATAGGGGCCGGCCCACACTGCGATGGCCAAATACGGGTCTTGCACGACATATTGGGATTAACCAAAACCCCCCCTGCTTTTGTGACCTCACCACCCGCTGGTCGCCAAGATGCCCTGGCCACCATTCAGCGGTTTTGCACCGACACCAAGGCATCATGACCCCAAAAAACAGTGGGGCTGTGGTGGTCTTTTCGGGTGGACAAGACAGCACCACGTGCCTGGCCTGGGCGTTGGATCGTTATGAACAAGTCGCAGCCATCACCGTGGATTATGGACAGCGCCATCGCATCGAATTGGAGTGTGCCACCCGACTGGCCCACCAAGCTGGAATCCGACATGCCATCGTCACGGTCCCCTGGGGCATCACCCCCAATGCCTTAACCCATGATATCCCCATTACCCACACCGATTCGGTGCCCAATACACTGGTGGAAGGGCGTAATATCATGTTGTTAACCGTGGCCGCCGTATGGGCCAAATCATGGGGAATGACCGAGGTGATTACAGGGGTATGCGAAACCGATTATTCCGGGTACCCCGATTGTCGGGCTGCCTTTATTACCTCATTAGAAACCACCCTGCAATTGGGATTGGATTACCCCATCCGTATTCAAACCCCCCTGATGGCTTGTAGCAAAGCCGACACCGTCCGCATGATGGCATCATGGGGGCGGTTGGCATGGTATCGAGATACCCATACTTGCTATGAAGGGGTTTGGCCCCCATGTGGCCAATGCCCTGCTTGTTTATTGAGGTCCAAAGGGTTTCACGATGCGGGCATTCAAGACCCATTATGGGAAGGACCCACCGTAGCACCCACCGTGGAAGACTCGCGGCACAACACCCCGCCAAGTAAGCCCCCCTTATACCCACCTGTTTAATCCCCATCCATTAAGGGAATCAACCCAATGGGTCGGGGGACTCCGAGAGATTTGGAAAGGGCATACTTTCCAATTTCTGTGGGTGTCGGCCGCTCACCCTGACACCCACCACTGTACTCATGCCCTGCGATGGCACCGCCATCGCCACCACACCCACTCGATTCCCACCACCAGCCCATCGCAGCACCCCCGAATACCCACCGGGTCATCGTGCATGTGATGCACCCATTGACCATCGGCTCGACTAGAAAACCGAATACACCAACGACCCGGTACCCCCCAACTGGGGTAGAGAACACCTGTTGGTTCTCCCTCTTTGACCACATGCCACCGGCGTTGATCCGGGTCGTCAGAAGTCCGTACCTGCCACGTCGTGTCGTGGGACCCAATGACATGCCCTAAGACTCGGCGGAGCCAGGTCCACCATGTCGTCTGGGGCAGATCAGACGGATTCACGCCCGGGGTCCCACCCATCCCCATGACCACCGACGATACGAAAAAGGCTGGCTCATCGTGTGACTCGCTTTCGGTACCATCCCAATATCGCCCGTCCCCACTCCATTCCCACCACCAGCCCATCGCAGCACCCCCGAATACCCACCGGGTCATCGTGCATGTGATGCACCCATTGACCATCGGCTCGACTATAAAACCGAATACACCCACGACCCGGTACCCCCCAACTGGGGTAGAGAACACCTGCTGGTTCTCCCTCTTTGACCACATGCCACCGGCGTTGATCCGGGTCGTCAGAAGTCCGTACCTGCCACGTCGTGTCGTGGGACCCAATGACATGCCCTAAGACTCGGCGGAGCCAGGTCCACCATGTCGTCTGGGGCAGATCAGACGGGTTCACCGCCCGGGGTCCCACCCATCCCCATGACCACCGACGATACGAAAAAGGCTGGCTCATCGTGTGACTCGCTTTCGGTACCATCCCAATATCGCCCGTCCCCACTCACCCCAGCCTCCCATCATCCATCGAATAAGGGCCATCCGCCACGGGGAGTAGGGCGGGTAGCGATAGCCACTGGGCCATCGCGATTGAATCAACACGCTTTTTTGAGCTGAAAACGTCAAAAATGAAGCCTGTCCGTGGTATCGCCCCATCCCACTGGCCCCCACCCCGCCAAAGGGCAAGTGGGGATTGGCCACATGGCATAAGGTGTCATTGATGGTGATACCACCCGCAACCTGCGTGGTGATGATGCGGTGTTGCAACGACGCATCCTGTGAAAACAAATACAGCGCCAAGGGATGGGGATGGGTCGCCATCAGACGAAACGCATCCTCAAGATGGGTATAAGGTATGATGGGTAACAATGGGCCAAATACCTCATCATGCATCACCGGATGGTCAGGTGTAACCTCAAGGATAGTCGGCGACATCAACAATGAATCCGCCTGAATCTGACCACCAAAATGAATAATCCCCCCTTTTAAATACCCTGCCAGCCGATCCAGATGGACCCGGTTGATCACCCGTCCCATGCGTGTAAACCCACCTTTCTCATCAGCAAAACACGCCGTGATGTGGGCCTTGAGGGCCTGAATCATCGCGTCTTTCATGGCAACAGGAACCAGCAAATAATCAGGGGCAATACACGTTTGACCAGCATTCAGAAATTTGCCATAGGCCAATCGTTGGGCCACCCAATTGACCGACACCGTTTCATCGACCAAGCAGGGGCATTTACCGCCCAATTCCAACGTCACGGGGGTCAAGGTATCGCTTGCTTGCCGCATGATCTGACGACCGACACTGGTTGACCCCGTAAAAAACACATGATCCAACCGCTCAGTTAATAACCGCTGGGTCACCTCCGCCCCACCCATGATCACCTGAACATGCTCAGGCAAAAAACAAGCGGCCACAATGGTATGAATGACCGCCGCTGTATGGGGTGCCAGTTCAGACGGTTTGATCACCACCGCATTGCCCGCCGACAAGGCCCCAATCAACGGCATCATGATCAACTGAAACGGGTAATTCCATGGTCCAATGATCGCCACCACGCCCAGCGGATTTGTCACCACCATCGAGCGAGCAAACGGAAACAACCCCCACGGTGTGGGTACCCGGCGGGGGGCAGCCCATGTTGACAGGTGGCGACGGTGATACCGTATTTCTTGCAAACAAATTCCCACCTCGGTCACCCAAGCATCATCAGGCGGCTTGCCCAAGTCATGGGCCAGGGCGGTCAAAATGGCGTCTTCATGGGCCACAATGGCCGCCTGCAACCGTGCCAAATGGGCCCGACGCTCCGACACCGACGGGAACCCATGGGACACCCCATAAGCCCGTTGACGTGCCAACTGTGCCCACCAGTCACCCATTAGCCACAACCCCAAGATAAGTGATGACGCACCCACCACCAGGTAACCGGGCCATCATGATCACACGACACCCGCATTGACGACCCCAACACACCCGCAACCGACACCAACCGGAACCCATGAGAGCACCCCATCGGACTGATGGGTGACCAATCGGTCCGAGAATACACCCATTAACAAGGGGACTCGTCGTGTTCCCACCACCAGGTAACCGGGCCATCATTATCAAGCGACACCGTCATCGACGCCCCAAACACACCCGCTTGAACCGACACCGCCACCATCGCCACGTCCCCCGCCGTTTGCCAGCGGTCCACAATGGCCTCAAACAAGGGACGGGCCACTTGGGGTGGCATGGCCCGTGAAAAAGAGGGCCGGCGTGAATCAAATGTGCCATACAACGTGAATTGGGGCACCACCAACACACCACCACCACATACCGCCAAGGCAGTGTTCATCTTCCCCGATGCATCCTTAAATACCCGCCATGTCATCAATCGATGCCACAACCGATCGGCAGTGGCCACGGTATCGCCGGGTGCCAACCCCAGCAACACCAACAACCCATTCCCGATACGGGCCACCGCCTGACCCTCCACCACCACCGACGCCGATGACACCCGCTGTATCACCGCACGCATCCAAAGCCCCCTGTGTGAAGAAGATGATCACCCCCCCTTTTTTCCACTGACGCCTCCCTGTTGAGCCCCAACCCCACACCGACAACGGCACTTCCCCCCGTACGGACACCCCGGCCCTTATTTAATAAGGGCATCATTCCGGGTGACTTTGATTTTTTTCTTCAATTCAGCCAACCACTCAGTGGTGAGTTGTTGCTTCTTTTGTTGGGTCACCACTTGCCGAATTTGCTCTTTGGCTTGCTCAAAATCGGTTTTGGGCCTCATGCGGGTGTCTTCCAATCGGATCACATGGTACCCAAACTGGGTTTGAACAATCCCTGACAAGGCCCCTTTATTGGCAATCGAAAACGCCGCCTCTTCAAACTCCTTGACCAATTGGCCCCGCTGCACCCATCCCAATTGTCCGCCATTGGATGCCGTAGCATCTTTGGAGCGTTCGCGGGCAAGATTTGCAAAAGGTGCCCCAGACTGCAGTTGCGAGACAATGGCTTGGGCCTCTTCACGGGTGGGTACCAATATGTGACTAATAAGCCGCAATTCAGCTTCTTCAAATTGACGGGTATTCTGATTGTAATAGGCCCGCAAATCGTCGTCGGTTACGTTGATTTTTTTGTCGATTTCATCCCGAACAAACAAGTTTAATAACAGTTGACGGGAACTGGATTCCAGTTGTTTTTTGTATTCCTCGGTTTTTTCGAGTCCCTTTTTCTTGGCCGATTCCAACACCACTTCCTCATCAATCATTTGATCTAAAATCTTGATCTTGTTCTCGCGTTTTTGAAGGGCTTCCGCATATTGGGGAGGAAACGTCGCCAAGCGGTCATTAAAAGAGGCCAACGAAATGGTATGCCCCCCAATGGTCGCCACCGCATCCTTATTGCCACAGCCCGATACCCCGGCAATCGCCAATACCAAACCCAACCCCATTAAAATCCGACTAACTGACTGGTTGCCCATTGTGTACTCCTTTAAGAAAATGAAGATAGGTTAGACTCAAAACCATCCGAAAAAGGGAGGCTCACACGGACGCCATCCCGCTTTCATAAAATGATGCGGTAGTGTACTTTAACCAAGCAAACGAATCAATTGATAGGAGTGCATCATGGACAGAATACATTCAAAACGCGTGGTCGATGGGTATGACAGGGCCGCCTCTCGGGCCATGTTACGGGCCGTGGGATTTGAAGACACCGATTTTAAACGACCCCAAATCGGCATTGCCTCCACGTGGTCCATGGTCACCCCCTGTAACATGCACATTCATCAATTGGCCAAAGACGTAGAAAGCAGTGTGAACCAATCGGGTGGCAAAGGGGTCTTGTTTAATACCATCACCGTCTCCGATGGGATTTCGATGGGCACCGAGGGGATGAAATACTCACTGGTCTCCAGAGAAGTGATTGCCGATTCAATCGAAACCGTGGTGGGTTGCCAAGGGTTTGATGGCCTGGTGACACTGGGCGGATGCGACAAAAACATGCCCGGCTGTGTGATGGGGATGATCCGACTCAATCGGCCCAGTGTGTTTGTGTATGGGGGCACCATCATGCCCGGCCAACGAGAAGGCACCGCGCTGGATGTGGTGTCCGTCTTTGAAGCCGTGGGTCAACGGGCATCCGGTCGTATCGATGACGACGAATTGACCGCCATCGAAAAAGCAGCCATCCCGGGACCCGGGTCTTGTGGGGGCATGTATACCGCCAATACCATGGCCTCGGCCATCGAAGCACTGGGGTTGTCGTTGCCCAACAGTTCGGCCCAAGCCGCCATTTCATCGGCCAAACGAGACGATTGCCGCCGGGCCGGTGACGCAGTCCTCCGGTTGATCGAGCAGGGCATTCGACCCTCGGATATTGTGACACGGAAGGCCTTTGAAAACGCCATGACCGTGGTCATTGCCCTGGGCGGCTCCACCAACGCAGTGTTGCATTTGTTGGCATTGGCCCATACCGCGGGGATCCCCTTGTCACTGGACGATTTTACCCGTTGGGGTGCCAAGGTGCCGGTGTTGGCCGATTTGCGACCCTCCGGCCGGTACACCATGTCGGAATTGGTGGCCATTGGGGGGATTACCCCGCTGATGAAACGCTTGTTGGATGCAGGGTTGTTGCATGGGGATTGCCTCACAGTCACGGGGGAATCGTTGGCTAAAAACTTGGCGTCGGTGGCCGATTACCCCCCCCATCAAACGGTTGTCCGGGCCATGAACGACCCCATTAAAGCCAACAGCCATTTACGTATTTGTTACGGCAATTTGGCCCCCGAAGGGGCGGTGGCCAAAATCTCAGGCAAAGAAGGTACCCATTTTGACGGGCATGCCCTGGTCTTTGATTCAGAAGAAGCGGCCTTGTCGGCCATTTTAGAGGGGGTGGTAAAACCAGGGCATGTGATTGTGATTCGGTATGAAGGGCCCAAAGGCGGACCCGGCATGAGGGAAATGTTGAGCCCCACCTCAGCCGTCATGGGCAAAGGCCTCGGATCAGCGGTCGCCCTCATTACCGACGGACGGTTTTCGGGCGGCACCCATGGGTTTGTGGTCGGACACGTGACACCCGAAGCCTCTGAAGGCGGTCCGATTGCCTTGGTACACAATGGGGACCGCATTACCATTGATGCCCAAGACAACGTGGTGACCTTACACATTGGCGACGACGAATGGGCACGTCGGCGTCACCAATGGCAACGACCCGCTCCCCGGTATACCCGTGGGGTATTGGCCAAATATGCGGCGTTGGTGTCATCGGCCAGTACGGGTGCCGTCACAGATGGGGGCCTTGCGTGAACGAGGTATGGGTGGTCAGCACCACTGTGGCCACCCTACCCGACGCCCATACATTGGCCACCGGCCTATGCGACGCCCGTCTGGTGGCCTGCGTGCATATAGACCCACCCGCTACTAGCCATTACAACTGGCAAGGCACCCGTCACCACACCACCGAATACACCGTCAAAATGACCACGACCCCCGCCCAATGGGAACCCATCCAAGCCTGGATGTCGACCCATCACCCCTATGACCTACCACAACTCATCGCCACCTCCGCCACCGCCAGCCGTGCATACGCCCAATGGGTCGACCAACAAGTGTCTTAATGAAACAATGTTGCAATTAAGGGGGGCTCGTGGTTTACTGGTGGCCCCGTATTGGCATCCGAATCGGGAAGACTGGGGTCACAATACCCCATCAACAGGAGAAAACACATGAATAAGCGATGGGTCATAGGGGTATGGGGTACGATACTAACAGGGTTAATCGTCCCTAGCATCACCGCACAGACAACTCCCTTGGGGGGGGTATCCCCCCAAGGAGGGGGGATATTAGGCAGTTACAGCAACGCCATTCCGATGGGAAAAATAGGGCTGGTGATGTCATTGGCCCGGGTGTTGGATATCGGGAAAGCGATAGGAGCCGGCCAAGCCAGCCTGCCCCACTTTGATTTGGAATTGGCCAGCAAAGTGGACCCTGACACCGATTTATTCGCCGTCATTGGCTTGCATTCGCACGAGGGAAAAAGCGAGGTTCACATTGAAAACGTGTATTTACAACGCACCGGCCTCATCGATGGCCTGACCATCCGAGCGGGACGACAGTTTGTACCCTTTGGGTACATGGCCCAATTGCATACCGAACTATCACCGTTTGCCACCGTTCCGGCGGTCACACGTCACTATTTTGCAGAGGGTAATCTGGCCGCAGATGGCACATCGATCATGTATACCCTGCCAGTGCCTTTTTATGCGTCCGTCCAAGCCGGTAGTTGGACCCACACGTTTCCGACCCCGGTTGAGGGATTTGGGGTCACCAACCGAATGGGTCAATACCGGGTCGTGGTGGGAAGTGCACTCACCGACCAGTTGGAATGGTCAGGGTCCATGCACTGGATGAACGGGGATGGCCCCACATTTCAAACCCAAGCCGATCGGGTGGAACTGATTGGAACGGATTTTAAGTTGGATTGGGAGTGGGGTGAGAACCTTCGCCTCACCCTTTTAGGCGAAGCATTGGGTATGAATCGAACGCTGGGAACCCAAACCTATCAACGATCAGGGGGGTATGCGGCGGCGTGGATCAGCGACGGGATGTGGGATTATGGCCTCAAAACCGATTGGGTGGAATTACCCGGCGACACCTTGGAACGGGTTCAGTCGGTAAGTGGGATCCTTAATATTCGCCACACCCCGGCAGCCGTCTTAAAAATAGAATACAAACATGACACCGGCCCAACGCCCCAGCATCAAGTGGCCATGAATTATGTGGTGGCGTTAGGGGCCCACAATCACCCCGTCATTCGATGATGAAATGGGTGGGATGGATCAGCGTATTATGGGGGGTCATGGGGACAGTATGCACCGCCATTGAGGTGGTAACCAGCACGCCCACCCTGGCTTATTTTGCATCGGTGATTGGGGGGGATCGGGTGACGGTATCCAGTTTGTCCTCTGGCAAAGAAGACCCGCACGGGATCATGACCAAACCCTCGATGATGGGTAAAGTGAGGCAAGCCGATGTGGTGGTGGTCATTGGGATGGAGTGCGACCCGTGGCTAACCGAACTGGCCAAACGAATGGGAAAGCGGACGGTCCAACCGGGTGGCATCGGGTATTTGGATATGTCCAACACCCCCATCCAAAGACTGGGGGTCATGGACGCCGAGGCCATGGCCGCCCTCAAAGGGTATGAACATGTTCATCCCGAAGGGAACCCCCATTATTGGTTGTTGATTGACAATGCCCAGGTCATGGCCAAGGCCATGAGGCACACCTTGTCAAAGGTCGACCCAGACGGGGCACCCGGCTATGCCATGCGACACCAACGCCTTGAGACCCGATTAACCCAACTCAAAGAACGACTCAAAAAAGAAGGCAGTGGGTTACAAGGCCGGCCCTATTGGGTGATTCATGATGCGTGGTCTTATTTATTGGCCAATGTGGGCGGATCGGTGGCCGGAAGTGTGGAAGAAGCCCCCGGAATATCCCCAGGCCCCCTCTACTTTAAACGACGCTTGGATGACATCAAACGAAAAAAAGGGGGGGTATTATTGGTGGATCAATATGGGGGAAGTCGGCATGATGGGTATGTGAAAAAAATCAGTGAGGCCGGATGCCCGGTTGCCTATGTGACACAATCCATCACACCCGATACCCCCACCTACGAGGCCTTGATCGAGCAAAACATCCAACGCATCAAAGCAGCCGTGAGAAACACCCCATGAGTGCGTGGCTCGAGCTGTTGTGGTGGCCCAGTATTACCTGCCTGATTTTAACCGGCATGCATGGGTATTTGGGCTTACAAGTCATTCGGCGCAACGTCATTTTTTTGGATTTGGCGCTGGCACAATGGATGGGGTTATCGGGCATTGTGGCGGTGGTGCTGCACGCCGAAGGGTGGCAAGCAGGGCTGCTAAAGGGGGGATTTGTCATGGGGAGTGCCGGTTTTTTAACCTGGTGCCGCACCCGCCACAAAGGGTTGTCGCAAGAATTACTGATTGGGTTGTTGTATGTGGGGGCCATGGCGGCGAGCATGGCCTTAATCAGTCGATTTGGCACCGAAAGTCATCACCTGCATGATTTGTTGGTGGGCAACCTGTTGGTTAACGACACCCCCACCATCCTCAAGACGGGGGCATGGTATGCCGGACTCACCATCGCATGGGCCGCCTGGCGACAGTGGGGGGCGGGGCGGTTTCCCGGTTGGGTGGGAGACTATGCGTTTTATGTATTGTTTGCGGTGGTGGTCAATTCCAGCGTGGGGTTGGGGGGCGTGTTGTTGGTGTTTGCCTTTTTAATTGCGCCGGCGGCCACCGCCACGTTATGGGCCCGCACCCGATGGGGACAATTGGGGGTGGCATGGGGCGTGGGTACCATTGGGTCGATCGCCGGGATGATGGGGTCACTGGCCACCGACACCCCCCCCGCCGCGGCCATTGTGTTGGCGTTGGTGGGCCTGTTTTTGGTGGGGTGGGCACTCACCCCACGAAAGGTCGCGTATTAGGGGACACAGAGCCCCCCCCAGTTGGCTGGGATCGACCCAATGAACCGCCGACGACATGGCAGTGGGTCGTAGGAAAAGGGGGCGACAAACCACCCAGGCAATCCCTCCAACCCCCCTAAAAGGTCCACGCACCGCCCACAGGTGTCAAGAGGCCCCAATCAACCGATCGTGATGATCAGTAGCCCTATTGCCAGTTTTGACTCATCTTGTTACGTAAGGCCTTACATACGGCATGCATCACATGCGTCATAGCATCCATGCCATCAGTGATCAATTGGACGTCTAACGGCGTCAACTTTTCGGAATCGTCGTTTTTGGCACGATTTCCTGAGGTTTTTTTAGGGGGTACACCCTCATGTGCGATTGCATGGCGTCTCTCAATAATGCACTTAATAACGTCAAGATGAGTCGATTCAACCACGGCTTTCAGACCAATTGAGAGCCAAGCAAAGGCCTTGGTCACATGGTCCATATTATGAAAAACAAACCGGCATTTCTCACTAAAGCGGTCAAAAAAAGAATCGGGGTTTTGACGTAGGTCCCACCACTCTTTCAAGTTAAAATTGAGTTGTTTTACCTGGTGTTCTTCCATATTGTCAGGAAAAGAACCACCTTGCGTAAACCAATCGTTGATTCCAAGTTTAAATAGGTCTCTAAGTGACGACTCAAAATACGCAACCATCAGCACCACCGCTTGATTCAAAATGAGCTCCGTCTCGTTGTGATTGCCTCCGATAGCGTTTAAATGGAATGTTTGAAGGGAGGTCTTAAGGGAAAACAAGTGTGACAATGGAATTGTAAAGCTATCCATGATGCATTGCTTTGTGGTCTTATCTAACGGCCACTCATCTACCATCTTTTTGCGCTTGCTCTCATCAAAAAGCCAAGGTGCTGCTTTTTCCGCAGAGTTTAGTCCTTTTAAGGCTTCCTGCACCGGCAAAAAATGATACTCACATAGATGCTTTACCTGTTGCATCTTGGTATCAAAATGCGTTTGCAATGTGGTAACCGATTGGTTTACATCATTCATTCTGATGCAGCACCGTACGATGATGGGTCATGGCGGATTCCTCCTTTAAGACAACACTCTAACCCTCCTTCACCCGAGACTTCAAGGCTCACCTCATCCCAGCATACCGCCCATCTAAGGCGCGTGGCACCCGTCCAACCAATGGCCTCTCCGTCAAATATCCCCTCCTAAAAGGTCTACATCCCACCAACGCATTACCTCGGGTATCCCCCACCCCCCAACCGTGGGCCCACCGTGGGCCATGTGAGGGGGTCCCTCCACCCAAGGCACACCGTCGCCCAAGTGGGGCAAGACACCGCCTGGGGACCCGTCTAAAACATGTTCCCCAACCCAATATGGAGCATCCAATTCTCACCATACGCCAAATCAAAACGCAACGGCCCCACCGGCGTGTTCACACGAAGGCCCGCACCACTCCCCGATAAATAAGGGGCCCCAAACCACGTAAACGGGGTACTGCTGGCATACCCGTGGTCCCAAAACAACACCACCCCAATCGTTTGGTTCAGCTTCCATCGATACTCCACATTCACCAAATGTTGGGTGTTGCCTAAAAACGGTGGGGCACTCTCGCGATACCCCCGCAAGGTGTTGGGCCCCCCCAATATAAACCCCTCGTTTTCAAAGGTGTACGTCCCCGTCGAATGCGGCGTAAACATCCCCCACATCATCCGCATCGCCAGCATGTGCTGGGGCACCACATCCCAATACCCACTCACTTGTGCCACCGTCCGCTGAAAATGAAGCCCACCCCATTCCCATCCCAACACCTGCCCCCCCACCTCGTGCGACACCGATCCTAATACCCCTTGATGGGGATCCCGCGGGTCTTGCACCGTTTGATAGGTCAGCTGACCCGATAGGGACCGGATATCGTAAGGCGACCGGTCAGTGCGTGGGGCCACGTTTTCATTGAGATACCGTAACGACGCCTTGAGATCTGACAACGGAAACCACGAGACCGCCACATCCGTCCCCGTTCGAAGGTTGTTAAAGGCCGTACGGGTTTGGGTGGCCAGATCGCGGGTTAAAAATTCGGACCGCAACTCTTGCCAAGTCCCCACCTGAAAAGACAAGGGAATCCAATTCAAAAGCCATGGCTGGGCATACCGAATGGCATACCCTTGATTCATCCATTCGGTTTGATACGCCACTTGCCACTTAAGCGATAGCATATCGCTTGGCATTAACACATGCCGAAAATCAGTGCGAATAAACCCCGTAATCGGGTTCTGCCCCGCTTTGTCGGTGTACTCTAACCCCGTGTCAATCACATTCATGCGACGCATGCGAATCGGAAACCCCAATACCAACGACCGCCCATCGGGGCCATCCGTTAATTGGGGCGATCCGACATCATCAAAATAGCCCAGTCTCAACAAACGTTGCCAATCTTTTTTAACCGTCCTGGCATTAAAATACCCCCCCACTTTTGACGATAACTCACGCAAAAAAATGGGGGTTAACCACTCGGGGTATTCCCCCAAAAAACGAATCTGTTGAATACGGCCTTCTGAAAGATCCACCAGCACCTGCCCGCTAGGGGTCATCCTCACTTGTCGAATCTTGGCCAACTCAAACCCCCGACGTTGGTACATGGCCTCAACCCCCTCTTTGAATTGCTTAAGTTGGGGAAGGGTCATCGGCATACCCCGACTAAACGGTGACAGTTGGGTTAATTCATCGGTGGATAAGGCCGTTGGTCCCACCCATTGGATACGGTCAAATGACGGGTACAGGGTGGCCAGCCACACCAACTCGACCCCCTGAGGCACGGCGTTGGTGGTGACTTCTAACCGTTCAAAACACCCCACAGCATACAAGCGATGCAACTCATCATACACCCGACGCTCTGACAATGCCCGGCCAACCATTCTGTCCAAGGTCACCGATTTGACCAGCGTCATCGATTCAGTGGGAACCCCCACCCACCGAATCGATTGAATGGTACCTGGCAGCAACGCCGCCACCACGGGTTGACTGATCATCAGCCCCATCCCCAACAACAGCCCTTTAATACGCATAACTGTATTTGAGGTTGTACCGGTTTCTTGATTTACCGGTATCATCCAAAAAATTGGCATAGTTCAAACTCAATTGGCGTTCCAAATAATACGTCAACTCAATTTCAGACAATTGAAACGGGGCCACATTCCGACGACGGTCCACATCCAAGTCGGTGCGGGCCCGAATGAACAGTTTGTTGCTAAACAACGACTTGATCATGTTAAACCCAACGGTTTGGGTGCTGTTACTGTCCACCAACGCCTTGCCAATGTTGTAGTCAATCGAAAATTGGTCCAAGCCCGTGTTTTTGGCAATTTCTTTTTCGATGCCACGCAACATCGTCTGAGAAAACAATGAATTAATCGTACCGGATCCCAATTGACGCCATAACACCGACGACTGAACCCCCGCCGCTTGCCATTCCCCCATGAGTTCAGGGGCCAACATACTCGCAATCATGGTAGGATCGGTATCCGACCCCATGGCCCCGCCCAATCGGTACGTGCCTTTATACGTCAAGTTCGTCGCATCCAATTTGGGCGACACATAATGATGAAACAAAAACCCTTCCAATTGATACGCCGAGCCATCAATGGTAATCAACACATGGGTATACGGGGCCAACGTCTGAGACCCCGTCACCATCGCCGAGGACGATACCACCACCGACGAAATGGGTTCAATAACCGCCAATGCCGCCACTTTAATCATGGGAATCAATTTGTGTTTGGGGCCCGAATAATCGGTTTGAAACGTCACCGTATTGGGATATGGCTGGGTTTGGGGATGCCGGTTATAGATGCGTTGTTTCTCTTCTGACAACAATTCAAACCGACGGGTCAATACATCGATGGTCCCACCGGCAATTGTGATGGGGTGTTGAATCGAGGGGGCATTAAGGCTCCCGCGTATGTCCAACGGTGTCGCAGTTGGTGCCAATCGCACATCAAATTGATTGGCCACATTCCCCAACAAGCCTTTGCCAATCACCCCACCAACCAATCGAACGTTTTGGGCAATTTTACCCACCAGTTGCAATAAAAAAGAAGGCTTGGGGGGCGATGATTCGGTGGTCGGCATCGAAAGTTCGGCATCGTATAACGTCACGGTGCCAGCCAAGACCGGACCGGTTTCTTGCGACGTTCCCACCCTCAACAGGGCCGCTTCTTTTTCGGCCGCTGATAGTGGAATGGCATAACGCCCATTGATGGATAACCCCTCGACGCCCACCATGCCACGGTATAACCCAGGGAAATGAATGGCCCACTGGGCATTATCGACCTTCAGATCCAACTGCAAGGGCAACACGGCCCACCCACGAAAGGTAATGGACGGAAACCCAACCGTGCCATTAAGCACCAAGCGATTCACTTCTTGGGTCACACCATTGAGTTTTTGGGTGTCAGGACCCTGCCACTTCAATCCCAGTTGGGACACATGGATCACATTGTTTTCAATGCGTAAGGTCCCACCCTCTATCTGCATCGGTGAGCGCAGGGGCGTACTTTGTTCATCGAGTTTAAACTGGGCCTTTTTGAGGACCACTTTGGATGAATTAAACACCGGGGCATCAATGGTACCCGTCAACCGAACCAATACCTCACCCTCGTTGGTGATATCACTCAAATGAGGAATAAACACCGATAAAATCCCAATATCAGACCCAACCCAATGCAACGTCAAGGCCATGGGATGATCGACATGCCCCTCTTGCCAATAGGCCGATAACGGAAAGGTGCCCGTAATCACCTGATGCCGCTCATCGGCCCGGGTTAATTGGGACGACGCAATATGCAAGTACCCTTGGGTATCATAAAACCCATTGACCCATAATTCATCCATCATACCCGATCCCAACGACCCTGATTTGACCATCAACGCAAAGTTGGTTTGGTTGGACTGAGACTGAATCCTCAGCCCCACCGACTCACCGGAAATTCCCCCCCACGCAAAATCAGACAAGCGCAACTGGGCTTGAATGACCGGCAATTCGCCCGGATTGCTTTTGGCCCGGATGGACCCTGACAATTCCCCTGACCATGCCATCGATGCCGGGGTCTCGGCCTTGGCCAATCCCGCTTGATACCGCTTTAATACCGTGTCGTAATAGGCCACCGAATGCCCATCCGATTGGGCCGCATACAATACACCCAAGGCATTGGCCGTCACCGAACGAAAGGCCGTGTCATGCAATACAAACAAGGGGGTAGCCGAGGCAAATATCAAGTCATCACGGGAATTTTTTTGGGTCCGCTGTTGCCATTCCGAGCGTATCGCACCCAAAAAACCGATCATTTCAGCCAATTGCACCGGTTCGACATCAATCGAAAAATCATACGTCGACTGGGTCCATTGGGTTGCATGGGGTTTCCAGAATCCATCCACCACCATGCGGCCGTTTTGAGGCTGAATCACCACACCTTGGGCCACATACCGGTCTCGAGAAAACACCCCCTTACCTTGAATCGACCGAACCGCCACCTCACCCACTTGGATGGCCGTGGCATTGACCGAAATGGTGATGGTAGGCGAACTAATCATCCCTGAAATGGCCCCCGAAAACGTGCCCGTTCCTTTGAGTGGGGGACCCCATTCTTCAGACCATACCACATCGGATAAATCCAATTGTGGGCTCGTCACGCCCAACCGAAGAAACCCATCCGGTGCCAGGGTACCCGCAATCAACAAGGTCGAGCGGGGGGTATAGACCCATGCCTCCGAAATGGTCACATACCCTTCTTTCCAATCCGCCTTGATCAGGGAATGGGTAAAGGGTTGTCCCTTGATGACCCCATCGTCCACACTCAGGTATCCTTGACCCGCCATTTGGTGCCACCAAGGACCCGTGGGCGATACCCTAGACAATTGCAAATCGCCAGACAACACCCCTTGGAATGGTTTGAGGCCGTTCGGCACCCATCGTTGCAACATCGATGCGACCCCCACACGAAACACCGACGCCTGGATGCTCAGGTGGGCGGGCACCCCATCTTGAAACGACCCCTTGATGACCACCGACCCTAATCCCTTAATCATACGGGCATCATCCAACATGAGTCGATGATCGCGAAACGTCCCCACCACGGCCATTGAATCAATGGTATCCCCATCCAACGCCACCTGTTGCATCGTGGCATTAAAGGTGGCCTGGACACCATCGAGTGGCCGGTCCGCATGCCAGTGACGGGTGGGAAATCCCAGCAAGACTTTGGCCGTCACCACACCGGATGGTATCGGCCCGTGGGCCGCCACCGCCCATTGAGTGGCTTCGATTAACAACTGGGTGTTGGCGGGCTGAATCAGCCCCACCACGGTCAGGGGGGTACCACGAGGGTGGGACCAAAAGTGGGCCTTATCCAACCGAAGGTCGGTGCCGTTTAACCACCACCCCTGGGCCACCATCCGATGAATCACTTGGTCTTTCCATCGCACCGGACCATCCACTTGAAGCCCCACCCCCAGGCGATGCACCTCCCCGGTCACATTAAGGGTCGCACTCACCAACCCGTCCCCACCCCAACGAGACAAGGAGAAACCCCGTACCACACAATGGGCCGTCAGGGTGGTCGCTTGCCCAAACCCCATCGCCATCCTGAACGACGCCGGGGCCTTGTCCAGCAGTGAGTGGGGGGCCTCAATGGTGAGGGCATGGCGGTGGTACACAAACCCAATCGGACCGCTCAGGGAGACCCCCTGCCACGACCCTTTGGCAGGGGCGATCTGCCCTTGAATGTAGGGGTCATGGGTATGACCCGACATCATCATGGTGGTGGGCCCCTCCAGCACCAAAGACCACGCTTGCAACGTGGGAAACAACGCCCCCAACCCCTTCCAATCAAATCGGGGTGAATACAACCGAATGGCAAGGGTGTGTTGGGCCAGCGACAAGGCCCCTTTTCCCCGCACCACCGCCCGGCCCAGGCGTCCATTTTCGAGCCAGAAATACAAGTGCTGGGGGGGATGTTGCAACAACCGGGCCACAGCCAACCGATTCGCTGACGGAACCGGTAATGGCAACCACTCCGCTGGCGTGCGAGGCGACCGCATGACATGCGAATGGCCATCAATCCATTGGTGTTGTCGCAACCAGCGGTGAAGGGACTGGGCCATCGGGGGTGATAGGTGGGCATCCGTGACAAGGGTGGCCGGCGACAAGCGGGCAGTGGTCAACACCGCCGTGCCACTGGCCTGTTGAATGGGGGCTTTAAAGGGCGATAGATAAAGGGTGGTACCCGAAATGCGGGTGGACAAATGAACCCGAAAGGGCAAACCGGGCGCATCGTTGTTTCGAATGGTCAGGGTGGCATCCCCCCGACCTTGCGGGGTGTGTAATGGGGTACCCGCCAACACGTAAGGGCCCCATACCCCCATATCGAACTGCGAAACACGAATCATCCACCCATACGCACCGGTCAACAGATCCAGGCTGCCATTAAGGGCCACGCTGCCCTGTTGGGCCAGCTGCCCACTGCCCACGATGCGTACCAGCCGGGGATTGGCAAAATCCATCATGGCATTCAAGTGATCCAGATGGGTACGAAACCGTTGGGGACGAGGGCCCCATCCATGGTCATCCAGGTATTGAATGGTCGCATTGGTGACATAGATCCGACCCCGAAAGGTGGGTGTCCCCCCCACATTTCCGGTGGGAAAAACCAAGGATAAAATATTCCATCGATCCGCCCGATTGCGATGAATCACCACATGGGGATTCGCCACATCAATCCGATAGGCACCGGCGACCACGTCTTTGTTGAGGGCCATACGGGGCACCGAATACCGAATGACAATCGAGGGAAGGGAAACCCACTCCCCTTTGCCAAATGCCGTGGGATGGGACACCGTGACGTCTTTGATCACCACATGGCCCATGCCGGTCATCCCAAGCCCCCCAATGCGAACCGAACACCCCAGTGCCCGACCCACTTCCCGGGCGACCAGTTGTTTCAAGGCGTGGGCAGGGGACACCCGCCACAAAAGTATCCCCATGCCCAGAAGCAACCCAGCCGACACCATAACGGTCACCCATCGAACCCAACGGGTGAGTCGCAACATGGTCAAGAAACGCATGACAGGGTGTTTTCTATGATGCGGGCCGCCACCAATGGTGCCGCCGATTGGGGGGCAGGCAAAGGACGGGGAGAAACCGCCAACGCTTGTTCAAGGTGATCGCGAAACATGGCAGGGGACGGGTCGCCCACATAGTGGATCCCTGGCATCAGGCGGGCTTGTTCGGTCATGCGACGGGGTGTGGTTTGGGGTCCTGTTCCCGTGAGGGTTAAGACGGGTTTGTGAAGGTAAGCGGCTTGTTCATTGGCGGTGCCGGCCATGCCAATCACCACCTGGGCTGCCAAGGTGGCCGAGGGAAAAGTGGTGCTAAACCGAAGGGTCCACGACCGACGGGGGCACCCAAACCCATCGGGGGTCTCTATCATCTGGGCGTCACGCAAGATCTGGTAAAGGGGAGCAGGATCCATCGACGGGGGAATTTCAATGACCAACGCCAGTGAAGGGGTCTCCGACAAAGCGGCCATCACCCGCCCCAAATTGGCCGCACTTTCGGCACGAGACCCGGGCAGCACCACCACCCGACGCGACGGAGACAAAGGGGGCAACGCCTCATCCGGTACCAACCCATCCATCATGATATTGCCCTCATACCACGCCGGGATATGGTGAGCCCTAAACGAGGCGGTGGTCTCAGGGTCACGGGGAAATACCCCCCGAGCCCACCGTTTGATGAGGGCATATTCCAGCGGCCAATGGGGGGCCATGCGATCGCTTTTGGCAGTCGGCAAAAAAAACACCGGATGCCGGTGGTGGCGGACCATGGCCAAACAGGCCACATCCCCCACGGCAATCATGGCCGTCACCGACCGAGTCAGGTCCCGCAACTGGCGGTATTGTCGCCAAATGGTACCCATTGCCCCGGCTTTAAGATCACCCCACACACTGGCCCACGAGCGATAAAACCCCCCGCTTTTAAAGAATGAATGACCCCCCACCGGATCCAACCCCATCGCCTGATAATGATGACCGGGTCCCACCAACGGGACAGGGGTCACCCTCACCCCAAGGTGGGTCAAGGCAAGTCCCAATTTGGCCCCGATCCAATCCTCACCGGGGCCATTGGAGACCAGCACCATGTGGGAACTAGACACGACGGGGCAACACCCATTGGGTGACAGCATCCCACAAGGTGGGGGCAACCCGATGCCAATGGGGGGCATCGTGTGAGCCGTTACCGGTTAAGAGCAAGATACCGGGAATGCCGACAGCCTGCCCGGCCATCATGTCAGTCAGGCGGTCCCCGATCATCCACGATCCGTCGGGGGAAATACCGTGGGCCGCCATCCCTTGTTCAATCAGCCCAGGGTTGGGTTTTCGACACTGGCAAACCTGCCGATAGGGGGGATGGGCATGGGTGGGATGATGGGGACAATGGTAGGTGGCGGTCAGGGTAATGTGATGATCGGCCAGCAGATCGGCAAGGCGTTGGGTCACCCGTTCGTAATCAGAGACGGTATAGAGGCCCCGGCCAATCCCCGATTGATTGGTCACCACAATCAGGGGGTAACCCGCCGCTTGGAGTTGTTGCAAGGCCGGTATGACACGGGTTTCCAGTGCCACTTGCTGGGGATCCCCCAAGGAGGCAGGGTCTGAACGCTCCACCATGAGGGTGCCATCTCGATCCAAAAAAACGGCCGGTCGCATGTTAGTCATTGCCTTCATCATCAGACGTCCACCAGTCTTTTATAAACGCCAAGGCGGACGATTTGGATGCTAATTTGCCATCAATCTGGGCATCATACACCATCGTTAAAATGTCTTGAATGTGCTCACCGGGGGGAATGCCCATACCCAATAAATCCCGGCCTTTGATCAAGGGTGGCAGGGGCCCGTCCATCATATTCAAACGGGTGGCGGTACTCAGCAAATAGCGCACCAATCGGGCCGAATGGGGATAGGCCCCTTTAATCAGACCGATCACCCATCGTAATTTGGCGGTTTTGGCGGCTATTTTGAGGTCTCGGTCCGTTAGGCCCTGATGGGTCGCGGTTTGGATCAGGGTATGGGTGGCGGCCATGCCCACCAACAGGGGCGAAACAAAGGAGGGGCTATCTGAAAAGCGGTTCAAGAGGGGGGCGACAATGGTGGTGGCGTCCGGATCGAGTGGGTAGGCATGCACCAACCACGCCGACACCATCATCGGAAAGGTAACCGATGGGATACGCCGCATGGTATCGAGGGCATAATGGGCCACAGTCCACTGGTCAGACTGGGCATAGGCCTTGCATTCGGGCCATTGGTCCAACAGGCCCAGGGGTTCAAACCACGACAAGCCCACGCTGGGCCGGGGGCTTAACAACAACCATTTTTTGATTTCATCACTGAGGCGTTCTTTGGATACAGAGGCCAGGCTCATGTGTTGACACAAGCGTTGGGTATCGGGGTGAAGGGTACATTCAAAGCGGGACAAACAGTGCAGGGTACGCAACAACCGCAGGGGGTCACGGTCAAACGAAGGGGTGAGATGCCGCAAACACCGGTTGGCCAAATCGGTTTGACCGTCATACGGGTCAATTAATTGATGGGATACCCAATCAATGCCCATGGCATTGAGTGTAAAATCACGGCGCAAGGCCGCCGCCTCAAACGACAAGGTGTGATCACAGGTCACAGCAAGATCCGCATGACCCGGACCGGTGTGGGTCTCTTGTCGTGGCAAGGACCAATCAACCGACCCTTCGGGCCCATTGTATCGGACCACCCCAAATCCGAGGCCTTGGGTGATAAGGGTGCCGAGGGGACTAAGCAGCAACATCAGGTCCTCCATGGTCGGAACGCCATAAATTTCGACATCGATATCGGTACCCGGATGCCCCAACAAAAAATCACGAACCAAGCCCCCCACCAACACCGGGGTGGCCCCTTTAAGGACCAGTTGATCCAACACCGAGGCCACCAGTGGCATGTTAATACGCACGTAGTCGACCGGTGATTGCCGTCTGAGTAATGACGTCACATCATTCATCAGGGTATCACACCATTTTTAGGGGATAGAATCAAGTCAAGATACGGTGGTAGCCATCGGGGATAAGGGGAAGGACATACCAAAGGCAATGGGAAGCAGGCCCATCATGATAGGGACCAGAGGACAGATGACCCATCAGACACTGGCATCAGGGGGGCCGCTAAGGGGAAGGGGGACGACTATCATTTGGTACAGGCTCCCCAATCAAGCACGATAACCTGAACTTTAAACTTAATGAGTCGTCGGTGTCAGATGGGCCACGCGTCGGTTGCACCATGAGGGCCGCGGCCAGTTGGCGATATCGCTTCGCCTGCTCATCTTCAGATACGCCGCCTTGGGTTAACCAAGTTAAAATCGAATCATCAGCACCACCGGCAGCACCAGCGGCAGCACCACCAGCACCACCAGCCGTGAGCAACGAACGTAAACGCGTCGCCTCATATTTCAACCCATCGGAAGACGCACCCGAACCAGAAGAAAAAGAAGAAGAAGAGTCAGAACCCCCAACACCACCCGCTGAATCAGTGCCACTCACCTGATTTAAATGCAATATCAAGGATGAGCGTTCCAGCGAGTTCCTCAGGCTTGAGGCCTTTGCCTTTGAAACAGCGGTGTAAAAACCCGCCCGATGGTAATGGGCCATTTGATGGGTCACCGATCCGTGTAAAGACATTGTCTGTGGTGTGACTGGCGACGATCCAGGGACACTGTAAACCAGCGTGTCATATTCACTCACCCCTTTGGGAGCATTCTTATCATGATGGTATCCCCAAATCGCATGGATCGTGATCTCACCTCTTAGAACCATCTGTTGCAAATCACGCAACACATGGAG